>Ga0307372_10000514_pt1 | contig 69169 bp, 62 predicted proteins | sample OX1MG_FD_202533 | JGI IMG/M metagenome (GOLD analysis project Ga0307372, IMG submission 202533) | Soil microbial communities from Risofladan, Vaasa, Finland - OX-1 | ecosystem: Environmental > Terrestrial > Soil > Coastal area > Acid sulfate soil | place: Finland: Risofladan, Vaasa | collected... | reverse complement strand
TCACAGAAAAGAAAAAGAAGCAAAAAGAAAAGAGGAACGGCCGACGACGGATATCTTCCTCTCTTCGAACGACAACGGCTACCTTAAATCAGGTCCACGGTGGTCGGACAGACGGGGAGCCCCTCAGCCCTCCGGATCATTCTCCACGCCGTCCTTGGCGAGTTGGGGCGGCTTCTGGTAGAGCCCCATCGCCACGTTGGAGGCTTTTCCGTCTATCGCGCCGTGGCAGACGGCGCAATCGCGGGCGTAAAGCTTGATGCCGGCCAGGAGATTTTTCTCATTAAGTTTCACGGGATTGGGTCCGCGGGGTGCCTCTCGCCGGATGGTCGCGCGCAAAGACGTATGCGCCGCCCAAGTCTCCAGCGCCGAGGGCGCTGCGTCGGCGTTCGCGGGCACCAGCCCGAAATGCACCGCGGTCAGCGCCGCCAGCGCTCCCAGAACGATAACTCCAACCGCCCCCGTCATGATTCCCTTCATGTTCCGCCTCCTCATTTTCCGAACGATGCCGCCGCGGATAAACTCCAGGCGAAATTATCATAGAAAATTAAAACTTCGATTTTGCAAACTGCCTCCGATGCCCACGCGCGGCCGCGGAGTCCGTTGTCTGCGATTGATTCTGCTGGCCGCGCGTGGGGCCGCATGGCGTGGCGCTACTCGCGGACCCACTTGGCGCAACGCGCCATGGCCATGGCTTTCGACGGCAGACACCCCTGCTCCCTGTGCCTTAAAATCCGCCGCAGCATCGGCGCGCACGAAACGATCTCGGCCAGGCCGTCACAGTCCTACGCGCCATTTTTCCCGCCGACGAGTTGCCATGCGAGCGCCGCCCTCGCCGCCGCCTAAAAACGCTTGAATCCCGCCTTCCATTGAGCCGTCCCCGTACGCGGTTAGCGCGGCAGTATTTCGCATAATCGCCCGACGTTCGATTTGCGATTAATTCAAGGAGCCTTTATGCCATTGCCTTTTAAAAAAATCCGCGCTTGGGCGCGCCCGAGCGCGTTCTTGGCGCTCGCGGCCTTTCTCGCCGCGGCGCCCATCCCCGAGAAGCCTGGAGCTGCGCGCCTGCGGCTGCGGAGTCTTCGACACCCAGACCGACTCCATGCTACCCACCGGCGACGACACCTATGCCAACTTCGATCGCGACGCCGAGTTGGGAACCGGCAGCACCCAAATCCTTTCGGGCGGCTACCACACGGACGCCATCACGTCGGACAACAAGTGAATGTATTTCGCCGACGGCGAATGAGACGAGCCCACCTTGATCGCGGCGAACTCGGCCGACACCGGCTACCAGCGCATTCTGTTGCGGCCCGACCGGGAATTGGGCTCGCCCACCTGGAAAGTCGACGCGGGCGTGGGCTTTCCGGTCTATCAGCACTCCAACGGAAACCAGCTCGTGGCCGACGCATACTACCACCTCATCGTGGGTTGGGGCTTCTAGAAGAAGCAGGAACCACAAAGCGGCGTCAGTGCGCGGCCGGGCGACATTGCTGCCCGGCCGCGAGCGTTTTCATTTCCGCTCCCAACTATGGTTAAATCCACGGACACTCATGCGCATACTGGTCGTAGAAGACGACCCGAAAATCGCCGCTTTCATCGGCCGCGGGCTCAAGGGATCCGGCTTCGTGGTGGATCGCGCGGCCGATGGTGAGACGGCTTACCGCCGCCTACTCGGCGAGCCTTACGCCGCCTCGGTGATGGACGTCATGCTTCCAAAATTGGACGGGCTCTCCCTCATCGAGAGAATCCGGCGGGAAAAAATCGGCGTCCCGGTCCTGATTTTGAGCGCCAAGCGCTCGGTGGACGACCGCGTCAAGGGATTGCGCGCCGGCGGGGACGACTACCTCACCAAGCCCTTCTCCTTCTCCGAACTCCTCGCCCGCATTGAGGCCTTGGTGAGGCGAACCCGCGGCGCGGCCCAGGGCGCCGCGGGTTCAGCGCTTCTGGCCGTGGGCGATCTTTCCATCAATATTATCACGCGCGAGGTTGTCCGATCCGGCGGAAAAATAGACCTTCCGGTTAAAGAATTCGTCCTCCTGGAGTATCTCGCACGCAACGCCGGGCGGCCAGTTTCCAAAGCGATGATCCTGGAAAATGTGTGGAACTATGATTTCGATCCGCAGACCAACGTGGTCGACGTGCTCGTCTGCCGCCTGCGCGACAAGATAGACAAGCCCTTTGCCGAAAAAATGATCCAGACCATCCGCGGTGTCGGATATGTCCTTAAAGGCTCCTGAGGCGTTTCGGCCCCGACCCAAATCTCTGAGCTTCCGGCTGGCGGCTTGGTCCGCCGCGTTTTTTCTTCTCGGCAACGCCGCCGCCATGACCGCGGCCTACTTCTTCGTCGCGTCATCTCTTAGGCGCGGAGATCGCGCCGCCATCGCCTCCGATCTCGTCCACTTCCGCGACGAGTATCGGGACGAGGGCTTGGCGGGCTTGAAATCAGAGGCCGCCACCCAAATTTGGGAAGGCGGCCAAGACATCCGCCTCATCCGCCTTCTTGGCGCCGGCCGACGCGGCATTTTCGATCTGAGAGCCAACGGCTGGAGTAAATTCAACCTGCCCGGGATAACGCCTCCGGCGGGTTTAAAGCCCTCATGGACTTCCATCCCGGCGCCGCCCGACGATCAGTCTATGGAGATAGTCTCGCAGGCGCTGCCGAACGGAGAAATTCTGCAGATAGGGCAGAGCACGGCGCGCCGAGAAGACGTGTTGGAGCGCTTCCGTTGGATATTGGCGGCCGTTTTCGTGCTGGCGATTATTCTAGGGTTGGTCGGAGCCTTCCTCATGTCCCGCCGGGCGCTCTCGCCCATCCGCGGGCTTGTCCGAACGCTCGAAGCCGTCAAATCAGGCGCCATAGGCGCCCGGGCGCCTCTGCGCCACACGGGTGACGAACTGCAGGAACTCACGGAACTCTTCAACGGCATGATGGAGCGCATCGAGGCGCTGGTTTCCGGAATGAAGAGCGCCCTGGATAACGTCGCGCACGATCTGCGCACGCCCATGACCCGCCTGCGGGCCGTCGCCGAGCTTCCCTTAAGATCCGAAGCCGACGTCTCCGATTACCGCGAGGCCCTCGCCGACTGCGTCGAGGAATCGGACAAGGTCCTGGGCATGCTCGACACGCTGATGGACATCTCGGAGGCGGAGACCGGGACGATGGCGCTCTCGATGGAGCCGACAAACGTCTCCGAGCTTCTGCGCGAGGCCCGCGAGGCCTACCGCTATGCCGCCGAAGAAAAAGGACTCCGCGTCGATGTCGCCGGGGGGGAGGATATCCGCGTCCTCTGCGATCGCGGCCGCATGCGCCGCGTCGTCGCCAATCTCCTGGACAACGCCGTCAAATACACCGATCCCGGGGGAGAAATAAACTTAACCGCGACGCGGGAAGACGGATTTATTGCCGTCATCGTGCGCGACACCGGCATCGGCATTCCACCCCAGGATTTGTCCAAAATCTGGGAGCGCCTCTACCGCAGCGAGGCGGGCCGCTCGCAGCGCGGGCTCGGTCTGGGCCTGAGTTTGGTCAAGGCCATCGTCCAAGCCCACGATGGAAGCGTCGAGGTCTCAAGCGCCGTTGGCTCGGGATCCCGCTTCACCGTGCGCCTCAAAACTGTTTCCTAGCTCCGGGCCCCGCCCAACGAGTTCGGCGCGAGCATTACGCGAATGTAATGTTCCCGAAAGGTCGCCGCAATGGTAGCCCGGTATGATTGAATGCGTAGGGAACCTATGATTAAGGAGAAACCAATGAAACGCACCGTCGCACCACTCGTATTGCTACTCGCCGCTATGCCGGCGCTCGCCGCCGCGCCGGCCAAGCAGAGCCGGAGAACTCACCGCACCCTGCCCGCCCTAACGCGAGCGCAGGCAACCGCCGCGCTCCGCGCACAGGTCAAAGGCGCGAAAATCCTCGAGGCCGAGCTCGAAAAAGAGTCCGGCCAGCTCATCTGGTCCTTCGACGTCGAGTCCGCGAGCGGGATTATGGAAGTCTGGCTTAACCCCCACACCGGCGCCGTCATCAAAAAGCAGGCCGAGTCCGCCGCCAAGGAAAAGCAGGAAATGATGGGCGAGCATTCCGGACAGCAGGCGGCCAAGAAGGATGAGCGCGCCGAGGAAATGAAGGAACGCGCGGACAAAGCCGCGGATAAAGCCGCCGCCGCGCAGCCCGTGCCAACGCTCAATTTGGCTCCCGGCCAAGTCGGGGCGCCCCCGGCCCGGCCTCAGCCCGAATCTCAACCCCAGTCCAAATCGGGAAACTAGCATCTTCCCATATACCGGACATGGCCGGCATGGGGCTGGGGCGGCAATGGGATACTGGAGATCGTCGGGGGGCGGCTCTTGTGGGCCGCCCCCCGAGCGGAGTTGAACCGCTGCGTCGCGCTGCTGACCCGGCACGAGCTCATGGAGGATCCGGACGACTACGTCGCGACCCACTTAAGAGCCATGGCTGCCCATCTATCGCTCCACTCCAAGCATCTCGCCGCACTCTACCTGATGGCCCACGGCCTCATTAAGGCAGCGCTGGCCGCTTTGAATTTGGTTCTCGCACTTCTGGTATTCATGGAGTATTCCCAAAAAGGAACAAGCATGCCTTGCTCTTCTTCTACTTATAACACCGAAATCCTTGGTTACCGCGCCCGCAATTTTTTTATAGAATTTCGGCCATGAAGTTCCCGGGCATCAAGATCATTCCGCCGCTCCTAATTCTCCCGCTTTTCTCGCTTTGCCTTTCCGCGTCGGCTCAGCCGCAGGAACTCACCCTGGCCCAATGCCTGGCGCTTGCCGAAGCCAAGTCGCCGCAAAGCGTCAGGGCCCAACTCCAGGCGCTTCTGGCCCGGCAGCAAAAACAAGAGGCGCTGCGAAACCTTCTGCCCGCCGTTTCCGCGTTGGGGGGGTATACGGAGACCAACAGCCCGCTTTACGCCCCCATTCTGGACAATTCGGAAAACGGAGCGGTCGCGGTCAACTACGACGGCTTTCCTTTCTCTCCGAAGTGGTACGAGCGCGAGCGTCTGGACGCTCTTTCGCGCGCCGCCCAATACGCCAAAATCCAGACCAAGCAGGACGTCGCGCTCACGGTCGAAACCCTCTATTTCTCCATCCTTAGTAACCAGGACGCCGTGGCGGACTTGAACAAGGTCGAGGAGCGCTTTAATCGCCTGCGCCTGACCGTCATCCCGCGCTACACCATGGGCCGCGCGCCGCCTTTTGATTTGATTCAAGTCAAATCCAGCCTGGCGAACTTGGCCCGACTGCACGATTTGCTCTCCGTCCAGTTGGAGACGGATGAAACGCAGCTGGCCCTCATCCTCGGGCTCTCGACGAAAGAGGGCTTGGCGCTCAAACCCATCTCGGCCTTGCCCGCCATTCCCAGCTTCTCTTACGGTCAAGTCGAAGGAAGCCCGGCTCTGGCCTCGCTCAAAGCGCAGGCCGACGCCGCAAAAATGGGCCTGAAAGAAGCCCGTGGCCAGCGCTACCCCCAACTGGTCGCCAACTATCAATACGGCTACGGCGGACCGACCATGAAAGAGACCATAATGGGACACGTGCTCAGCGTTGGCTTGCGGCTCAACATCTTCGACTGGGGGCAAATTTCCTCGCGCATCCGCCAAAATCAAACTTCAGTCTCCCTAGCGGACAACGCGCTGGCGGCGAAGGAGCAGGCGCTTACCGCTACTTTTGCGCGTGCGGAGGTCCAAGCCCAAGCAGACTTGGCCGAGATGAAGCGCCTCCAGAACCTCTTGCCCGAGAGCCGCCGCTCGGCTCAATCAACCGTGGAACGCTACCGCCGCGGCGCCACGACCATTCTGGAAGCCACTGGCGCCATGCAAATTTGGCTCAACGCTTTGCTCGGGGAACGCGCGGCCTACTATTCCTACCTTCAAGATTTGGCCGCCATGCAGGATTTGACCGGACAAGGCGGCCCCGCCGCCGCCAAGATTTATGAATAGGGCACTGCGCGCGACCTCTGCATTGACGACGGCCCTCCTCTGCCTTGCGGGCTGCTCCGAAAAACGCATGGCGGCGCTTCCCGCCCTTGATGACCAGCCCGCCGTAGTACGGGCGCGCTTGCAGGATCTTAAGGAATATGTGCCCGGCTACGGGATCTCAACCGAGGAGACCGGCCGGCTTGAGTTCGCGGTCAATATCGAGGCGGCGGACACGCCCCGAGTTTTCCGCGGCGAAAGCGCCACGGCTTACGTGGCGCCGTCGACCGCGCCCATCCATTGCCGCGTAGCGCGGATCCTGCGCGCCGTCAGCGCCGAGACCGGACAGTCTATCGCCTGGCTAAGGCCCGTCGGCGACGGCGACGTGCCCGTGGGCAATTTCGTCGACGCGCGCATCATAACTCGGGTGCGCCACCATGTCCTCGCCGTTCCGCCCGCGGCGGTGCTCTTCAAGAGCGGGCAGGCCTGGGTCATCCGCGCCGAGCCGCCGGAAAATCCATCAGGGCAGACGAACTATGTCCCGACGGCGGTGACTTTGGGAGAAGTCACGAACGAGGCGGTGGAAATAAAATCCGGCTTGAAGCCCGGAGATCGGGTCGTGGTTCAAGGCGGCATCGGATACTTGTATCCCGATTTCAAAGCGGAGGCGGACTAGACCGCCATGTTCAAAAAATTGCTCTCCAAGCTGCTCGAAGCTCCGAAGATGGTCGCGATGGCCGTGGCCCTGATTTTCCTGGCCGGCTTCGCGTCCAACAAGGGTTTGCAGGTGGGGCTGTTTCCATCCCTCAATTTTCCGATCCTAAGCGTAGTCACGCAGATGCCCAGCTACTCCTCATTGGAAATGGAGCGGCAGATCACCGTTCCCCTTGAAAGCGCCTTCAGCGGCGTTTTAGGCGTGCGCAAGGTGCGCTCTGCCTCGGCTACGGGCATTTCCATGGTCTCCATCCAGTTCGCCTGGGGCACCGACATGCTTCAGGCCCGCGAACTCATTCTCCAGGCGCTGTCCTCCATCCGCGGCCAACTGCCGCCCAACACCGAGCCCAGCGTGGAGACCTTGGGCGCCACCCTGGCCATGATTCAGGGATACAGCCTGAGCGGCGGCCCAAATACCAGCCCCGCGGAGCTGCGCGACATCGCGGCTTATCAGCTGCGGCCGCAGCTCCAGCGCATTATGGGCGTCTACAAGGTCCTGGTCATTGGCGGCAAGGCGCTGGAATACTCCGTGCGCCTCAATCCCTACCTCATGATCAAGTACGGCGTGACTTTGGAGGACGTGCGCACGGCGCTGGCAGACAACAACATCCTGGCCAACCCAGGCACCGTGGTTCACGACAGCCAGGAGCTCGTCCTCCACTCGGACGGGCAGTTCAGCAGCGCGGTGGAAATCGGGGAAGTCGTCATCGCGGTCAAGGACGGGATCCCCGTGCGGGTCAAGGACGTCGCGCGTGTGACCCAAACCTACCAATACGAACGGGGGGACACTTCGGAGGACGGGCATCCTGCCGTGCTCATCCAGATATTCAAGCAGCCCTCCTTCGGCACGCTTGACGTGGCCGCCCGCACCGACGCCGAAATCAAGACATTTTCGAAGAGCCTGCCCGAAGGCGTCACCATCCACAACTACTACGACCAAGCCCAGCTCGTTTCGGACTCCATCGAAAACGTCAAGGAGAACGTCTGGATCGGCGGGCTTTTGGTCATCCTGGTGCTGGCCTTCGCCTTGCGAAGCTCCAAGACCACGCTCATCGCCACCATCAGCATTCCCATTTCGGTCGTGGCCGCGCTGATTCTCATGCGTGTTTTGGGCATCGGCCTAAACGTCATGTCCCTGGGAGGACTCGCCATCGGCACGGCCATCATCGTCGACGACGCCATCGTGGTGCTGGAGAATATTTTCCGCTGGCTCTCCACGCCGGCCCTGCGCGGAAAGCTGGGCCATAAGGACCTGGTCATCGCCGCGACCCAGGAAGTCATCAAGCCCGTCGTGGTTTCCACGATGACCAACATCGGCATCTTTTTGCCCATGGTGTTCGTGGCGGGCTTCGCCGGCCGGCTCTTCTCGCCGGTAAGCTTCACCGTGACCTTCACCATCCTCGCGTCCCTGATCGTCGCCGTGACCGTCATCCCCACCCTGGCTCTCTATTGGCTCACGGAGAAGGACGCGCCCCCCGAGGAAACCGAAGGCCCGCTCAAGCACGGATATTCCAAAATCCTCAAGGCCGCGATGCGGCGGCCGCTGGCGGCCATTGTCCTAGGGCTTTTGCCCGCCGTGGCCGCCTTGGGATTTTTCCGCAAGCTCAACGTGGAGTTCCTGCCGAGCCTGGACGAAGGCGCGGTTTTATTGTCGACCCTCATGCCGCCCGGAGTTTCCCTGACCGAAGCCGAACGGGTCAACCGAAAAATCGAGAAGTGGGCGCAGAGCTTGCCGGGCGTGGTGACCGTGGCCCGCCTCACTGGGCATGCCGCGGGCGCGGAGGACACGGACAACATCAATCACAGCGACATCATGATCAAGCTCGTGCCAAAGACCAAGAGGCCCATCCCGCTCAAGGAATTCATCGCCATGATGAACGCCAGGACCGACGCCTTGCCCAGCGTCTCGGCCGAGTATCTTATGCCTTTGGCGGACAAGATCAACGACGCCATGGGCGGCGTGCCGGCCGACTTGGGCGTCAATATTTTTGGCCCGGATTTGGGAAAGCTCAACTCCTACGCGCAGAAACTGGTCAAATCCATGAAGCCTCTTCCGGGCATCGTCAATTTGATGCCTCCGGCCACCATTCCGGTGCCTTCGCTTCAGGTGACCCTCAACAAAAAGGAAGCCGGCCGCCTGGGCATCTCGGAAAAAACCATCTACGACACTTTGGACGCCTACTCGGTGGGCTTGGTCGCCACAACCATCCACCAAGTCTTAAAGCGCATCAACGTGACCCTGCACTACGCCACCCCCGGCCAAAACATCGATTTCGAGGCCATGGACAGCCTGCCCTTGCGGACCGCAGGGGGGAACATCGTGCCCTTGGAACAGGTGGCGAACTTAAGCTACAGCGAGATCCCAAGCGAAATCGACCATGAGCACTTAAGCCGCATGGTCACCGTCACCGCGAACATCAGCGGCCGCAACGCTCGGGACGTGGCCGCAGACGTGCGGAAGGCTGTCGAGGACCTGCACCTGCCCCCGGGCTACTCCTGGGCCTTTACCGGAAAATACGCCGCCCAGCAGAAGTCCTTCTCCAACCTGCTGATGGTGCTGGGCTTCGCGATCGTCGTGGTCGCCCTCATCATGTGGCTGGAGTTCCGTTCCTGGACGCAGGTTTTCATTATCCTCCTGACCGTCCCTTTGGCCGGGGTAGGCGCCGTTTTCAGCCTCTGGCTCTGCCATCAGACCGTGAACGTCTCCTCCATGATCGGCGCGGTTTTGCTCGTCGGCATCGTAGTCCGCAACGGCATCTTGCTTTTGGACTATATGAACACCCAGGTCGCGGAAGGCGTTCCATTAAAAGAAGCCATTTCCTCGGCGGCCTTGAAGCGCGTGCGCCCCATTTTGATGACCGCCTCGGTCATGGTCCTGGGCCTGGTGCCTCTGGCGACCGGCTGGGGCACGGGTTCGGAGCTCGAGCAGCCTATGGCCGTGGCCGTCATCGGCGGCATCTTGACCTCGACGATATTAACCTTGATCGTGTTGCCCGCCGCCGCGGCGTTGTTCATCAAAGAGAAAAAATAATACACTCGGGCCATGGAAGAAAAAAAGCCCGCTCCCCAGCCCCAGCTGAAGATCGAAATCGATGACGCCACGGCGCGGGGCGCCTACGCCAACTTGGCGCTCATCACGCACAGCGAGACCGAGTTCGTGCTCGATTTCCTGTTCCTGCAGCCGCAGAGCCCGAAATCGAAGGTCCTCGCGCGCATCGTGTCCTCCCCGGTGCACGCCAAGCGGCTCTTGTGGGCGCTCAAGGACAACATCGAGAAGTACGAAGCGCGTTTCGGCGCCGTCCCGGCCGGAGAGCCCGCCCCATCCGGCGGACAAAAACCCGTCGGCTTCTACCAGTGACCCGGCGTCCCAAGCCCCGCGTCGAGCTTCTCTGCGTCGGCAGCGAACTTCTAGGCGGCAAGGTCAACACCCACCAAGCCTACATCTCCCTGGCGCTGGCCAAGCTCGGGCTGCCCTTGTCCCGCGAAAGCTCGCTGCCGGACGACTTGGCGCCCTTGCGGCGCGCCGTCGCGGAGGCTTTCTCGCGCGCCGACGCGCTCATCGTCTGCGGCGGCCTGGGCCCGACTTTCGACGACATCACCCGCGAGGCCGCGGCGGACGCCTTGGGGCGGCCGCTGATTTTCAAGCCGGAGCTTTTCGCGCAAATCAAGCGCCGCTTCAAGCGTTTCCGCACCGCGATGCCCGCGGAGAACCGCCGCCAAGCCTTCGTCATAGAGGGCGCCCGCGCGCTCAAAAACGACTTCGGCTCGGCTCCGGGGCAGTGGCTTGAGTTGTCCAGCGCGGGCGGCTCCCGGCCCAAGACGCTGGCCCTGCTGCCGGGGCCTTTCGCGGAGCTCTCGCCGATGTTCGAGCGGGAAATCCTGCCGCGCTTAAAATCCCTCTACGTCCGTGGAATTTTCTCGCGCGCCTTGAGCGTGCACTTGGCTGGAATCTCCGAATCGGCCGCCGATGAACGCCTGCAAGTCCTGACGCGCAAGCCCCAGCCCGGCGAAACCTTTACCATCCTGGCCGGCCGCGGCCAGGTGGACTTTCACGCGGCCGTAAGGGCCGCAAGCGCGGCCGCCGCCGAACAAAAAATAACCCGCGTGCGCCGCCTCATCCGCCGCGCCGTAGGCACGCACGCTTTCGGCGAGGGGGAGTCGACGCTTGAGTCCGCCGCGGGCAATCTTCTGCGCCGCCGGCGCCTCACCTTAGCCGCGGCGGAATCGTGCACCGCGGGATTTTTCTCCGGGCGCGTGACCGCCGTTCCGGGCAGCTCGGATTATTTCAAGGGCGGCGTGATTTCTTATTCCAACGATTTAAAAATCAGGCTCCTGGGCGTCTCGCCGAAAACGCTCAAGCGCCGTGGCGCGGTCTCCGCCGAATGCGCCCGCGAGATGGCCGAAGGCGCGCGCCGCGCGGCCGGCGCCTCCATTGGAATCTCCATCACCGGCATCGCGGGGCCTTCCGGCGGCACGAAGGCCAAGCCCGTGGGCTTGGTCTACATCGGCTTGGCCGGCCCGGACGGCCGCACGGAGGCGTGGCAAGGCCGTTTTCTGGGCTCGCGGCAGACCGTCCGGGAGCGCGCCGCCGCGGCGGCGCTCTACCGCCTCTGGCGCTTTTTGGCTCAGCGGCGCCGCTTCCACGGCGGAGCCAAGCAGTGCCGGGCCGCTTAAGGAAAGCGCCTTGCGGCCCGGTAGGGAAAAAGCCCCACGACCCATTGCCCGGGAATGGATCCCGGATCGACGCCCAGGCGTTTTAAGCCCACTTCGGCGTCGATCTGCGTTGGACGGCGGCCGTTGATCCACTGCTTGACAGGGGAAGGCTCTCCGAGCCTGGTCGGCATGCTATATCCCATGTAGACCGCGACGCCGGCGATGAAGATCCCTTCCATCGCGACCTTGGCCAAGCCCGGGCTCCAGTTCATGAGCTTGAAGAGCAGATAGAGCGCGCCCGCCGCGCATAAAATAGCCGGGAAGCACTTGAGCCCCCAGCCGACGCTGGTCCAGTCGGGATAGGCAACGAGATAGTACAAGTAGACGAGGACGCCGTAGAAGGTAAATCGGAGAATCGCCATGGGATTTCCCGGCCTGCGGGGAAATAATACGCGGAGCGTGTCACGAATTTATTTCACGAGGGGAAGCCGTAAGGAAACGGGCTCGGCCGACGAGCGCTAGGAGGACGTCAAGGTCAGATGAATCGTCAAGAAAGGCTTCTTGAAGCCCGCGGGCAGCGGCGGAAAGGGCGCCGCGTCCTTGACCGCGCCCAGGGCCGTCAAATCGAAAGCCGCGTCTCCCGAGCTTTCCTCGGTGCGCAAATCCGTGACGTTCCCATCGGGAAGTATGGAAAAGACCACGACGCTGCTGCCGCCGCCGCCCGGCATGCGCTCCGACCACTGCCGCCAAAGCGCCATGCGGATTTGGCTGATGTACCACGGGTATGGGAAATTCGAGAGCGACATGCTCACCGAGCCGGGCGCGGCAGAGCCCGCGGGCTTAGCGGATTCCTCGGCCGGAGCCGCGGCCGCCGGCGCGGGCTTGGACGCGGATACGTTTTGATAGCCCTCAAGAAGGCTGGGCGGCGGCAGGGCCTCCTGCGGGCGGCGCCGCGCGCCGAACTCCCGCGTTTTTCTTTGCTCCTCCATGTGGCCCGCGGCGGCCTTCGCAACGGCGGCTGGGCCGGACTTTTTGGCCGCCGCGGCGCTTTGGTTTTCCGCGATGGAGGGCGCCGGGCCCACGACGTCGATGGTGTAGACGCCGCTCATCCGCGGCGCGCTCTTGATGAAGGCCAGAGCCATGGCGAAGCCGATGGCCGCGTGCAGAAAGACGGAGTAGCGAAGATAAGGCTTCAAGTCGGCGGGGACTATCGTTTTGTTCAAAGCTTTATCCAGATAAAAAGCCGGCGGCAGATAGGCAGATAGGCAGGCCTAGGTATACGGGGGGTGGCTAGGGGGTGGCTAGGTCTGGATAGCCAGGTGGCTAGGGGGTGGCTAGCCCTGGGGCAAGCCTTAGCCCGAGGGTTGATAGGGGGTTGATAGGGCTTATTGACAAAAATGCCGTCTGCTGACACACTAGCCTCCGGCGGACGGATGCGAGTTGCCCAAGCCCCGGGAAACCGGGGCTTTTCGTTTTTATTTTCCAGCAATGAGCCGACCTTCATCATCGTCCGCCATCCTTCTCGAATTCGATTGCCGGAAGCGGCTTCGTGGACTCGTTCCCCAAAGAGGCCGTGATTCCATGATGGACTTTCGCTTCGGTCTTCCAGTAATCGCGCAGGGATTCTAGAATCCGTTCGCATTCGACGTTGACCTTTTTGTGCATGTCGTTGACCGATTTGACCGCGGTGCTCATGAGTTTTGCTTTTTCGCGCTCTTGACGATTTTCATGGTCTCAAGGCTTACTTCGGTGATTTGCTCGCTGATTTTCATCGCGCCTAAAAACGCAATAGCGAATGAATCTTTCGGTTTCATCAAGCTTCCGCACGGTTTTAGTATCGGAGATGCCTTTGTTGTGCGCCCAAAAAGAAAGCAGAACATATTGACGGTAGTCGAGGCGGCTGAGCGCTTGCATGATTCCGTCCCCTCTCAGGTTTTCGATATGATTCAGGTCAAACCACATCAGGCATTTCCGCTTAGCCCATTTATCTCCGGAGATCGGCACGCTGTAGTCGCATAATATTTGATCCCAGAAATTACGGTCGGCTTCATCAGGCTGGGTTGCTTCAATTAGCTCTCCTGCTCTTTTCGCCAATTCCTCCGTTAAAACGCAGGCGGACAAATCCAAATCTTTTCCCGCGTTAATGCTTTGGACCACTCCTGTTCCAGCCATGCTGTTTTCAAGAAAATTATATTGCCCATGATGAAGCGCGCCGCGCAGAGGCAGGCCGTCATTAAACATGCGCGTCATCAAATCTCCAGCCGTGATTATCGCGATCGGGAAATAGAGCAATTCATCCTTCTTGTTGTCAGGCTCTTCTATGGCAAAAACAATCGTGTCCGAAAAAACAAGCCAGTTCGTCTTGCCAATAATTTCCTCGGCGGCTTCAGAAAGTTTGGAGCGATATTTTTTCATCGCTTCGGGCAGCGATTTTTTCACATCCGCAATTAGTCCAAGAACGCGCTTTTGAACGCCTTCTTGAGGGTTGTTTTCAAGAAAACTTCTGTAGCCTAAAATATCGAAATATCCGATATAGCCGTTCATAATCAAAGTTCCGAAATCACCGGCAGGCTCTTAACAATCTTCATCGTTTCCAGGCTTACGCGGACGATGCGCTTGACCAAATCTAAGATGTATCGCGGATCGTCCGACCAGTCATTTGGGTCATTGACGATGCCGCTGTCCTTATCCGTGGTGACTTGGTAGCGTTCCATAATCCATTCAAGCGCGGGCTTGCCGTTGACGACATACTCGCAGGCTTCAAGCGGAATGCCCTCAAGGGTCAGATGGCTGTTGTAGATGATGGCGGTTTTGTCTTCGTCCTTGCCTTGCTTGGCGAAGCGCATTTTTTCGACCCGGTAGTGTCTCTTCGGCTCAAGGCGGAGCGCGTCATCGGATTCTTTGAGCGGATAGGGCTCGACGGTTTCATAATTCAGGTGCCACTGGGCCAAAGCGCGGCCGGCTTTGCTGAAGGCCCAGAAATCCTTTGCCAGCGGAATGCGCGGCAGCATTTTCTTAAGGTCAGACTCAAAACGCCGTTTATATTCCGGCGAATGCAGGATGCCGTAGACGTAGTAGAAAATGTCTTCCTTGATGATCTTGCCGTCGTAAGTTTTCCCGAATAGCGTCAGGATATCATCGTTGATAGCGTCCTTCTTGAAGTATCCATTGGATTTTGCATGCGCCGCGAAGAGTTCGCCCAAATCCTCGGATTTTTCGTATGAGAACAGCGGAAAGCATTGGCACTTATCATGCAAGTCCAGGTTGGGAACGGCATCCGTCATCAGCGCAGAGAAGCCCTTGCTGGCGCCAATACCACTGGCTGTGATAACTAAATTCTGAAGCGACTCATTTGGAAAAATGCTGGGCATCAGATAAACCATTTCATTAAAACGTCTATTGAAATAAATCCATTGTTTGCAATAGGGGCGATACATCCCTTGAACTATCGAGTCTGCGTTAAACTCGTATTGCTTGCCTTTAGAAAGATCGTTTTTTAGGCTTCGTGTCCAACTGATTTTTTTGGAATCATTATCAATGAAATCTTCAACTTTAACGGCTTTGCCCTTGGAGATCGCTTTCTTATAACCGGTAGCCTGCTGATTATAGAAATCAATCATCCGGCGCATATTCGCGGTCAAATTCTTCTTGGAAAAGCTGTATGCCCAGGCATCGCGGTTGGTGACCACCCCCAGCGAATAAAGCGACCAAAGAGGTATTTGCTTTTCTTCTTTCGCTTTATCACCCATGGGGATAAATCTTTCGAAAGCCGGATCGCGCTGGTTGATCCAATCATGGCTTTTATTGGGGGTGATGGCTTTCCAGGAAACTTGTTTGAAGCTTCGAAAGTCCCGGATTATTTTCAGCTTTTCCTCGCGGCTCAAGTAATCGCCGATGTCGTGATAGTAAAGTCGGCACTTATCCTTCTTGGGGTTCTTGATAAGCAAGGTGATGGCAATACTTGCTCTACTGCCTGACCCAAAAATTTTGCCGCCTTCCATGCGAGAAATCTCGCCTGATGTCCTCTGATTGCCACGTAAATTAAAGCAGTAGATGGAGGAAAACTCATCCGCCAAGCATTTGCGGAGGCCGTCAGCGGCGTTGCCGTCGATAAAAGAACCGTTGCTTACGAAGCAAATAATGCCCGTGTCCTTGATGCGGTCGCTGGCCCAGCGGATTGAGCGAATATAAGAATCGTAAAGAGTTTTTTTGAGGCCCGCCGAAGAACTCGCCGCGTAGGTGGTTTCAATTCGAGTATCCAGGGTCGGGTATTTAAAATTCTTGTTCGCGTCGTTCTCGCTGGTCTGCCCGGCTGAATACGGCGGATTGCCGATGATGACACGGATGTCGGTCTTGTTCTGGCGTGAAACGCGTTTATTATTCTCTTGGAACGTCGTTTCCGTTTGCGGCCCGCCGGCCTCTGTCAGTTGGAAGGTATCGGTCAGGACGATGCCTTCAAAAGACTGATATTTCTCCTGTGTGATGCTATGGTAGGCTTCCTCGATGTTGATGGCCGCGATATAGTAGGCCAGGAGGACGATTTCATTGGCATGAAGCTCGCTCTCGTATTTTCGCGTCAAATCTTTGGAAGAGATTAGTCCGCTTTGAAGCAGGCGGACCATGAATGTTCCCGTGCCGGTGAAGGGGTCGAGGATATGAACGTCTTGATCGCTTAAACTTACGTTGAACTCCTGGCGCAGGGCGTCGTTCACGCTATGGATGATGAAATCTACAACTTCAACCGGCGTGTAAACGATGCCAAGACGTTCCTTCATGCGCGGGAATGCCGCTTGGAAAAATTTTTCGTAGAGCTCGATAACGATGCGCTGCCTGCCTTCCTGAGTGTCAACGCCGCTGGCGCGTTCCTTGACGCTGGCGTAGAATTTTTCCAAGCCCGCGGTTTCTTTTCCCAGCGCCTGATCCTCCAGCAAATCCAGCATCTTCTGCATGGAAAGAGAGACCGGGTTGTGCTTGGTAAACTCGTAACCTTCAAATAAGGCGTCGAACACGGGCCTGGTGATCAGATGCTGGGAGAGCATTTCAACGGCGGCGGACTCGTCAATGCTTGGGTTGAGGTTTTTCTGTAAACCCTTGAGGAACCCGGCGAAAGCCTCGCGATGTTTCTTATTTTTAGGTCCATCCAAAAGAGCCTTGATGCGCGTGACGTGCCGCTCCGCGATTTGCGCCACGTCCTGCGCCCATTTCTCCCAGTATTGGCGCTCACCGCACTTTAAAACGATTTTGGCGTAAATCGCGTTGCGCCACTCCTCGATTTGTGGGAAATTAAAGACAAGTTGGGCGGGTTTCACATCGCTGGTTCCAGAACCGTCTCCTTTGGCTCCGCCGCCGATGCCGATGATTTGTATTTGGTCGGGCCGCGTTTTATTGAGGTCGATTTTATTGATGGTCGCGCTAAAGCGATCATCATGGGCCCGCAGAGCTTGCAGAACCTGCCAGACCACCTTGTATCTCTGATTGTCCTTAAGAGCTTCCTCGGGCGGCACGTCCGCCGGTATGCCGACCGGCAAGATAATGTAGCCGTACTTTTTGCCGGGAGCCTTGCGCATCACGCGCCCGACGGACTGCACCACGTCGACCACGGAATTGCGCGGATTCAAGAATAAAACCGCGTCCAGCGCGGGCACGTCCACGCCTTCGGACAGGCAGCGTGCATTGGAAAGAATGCGGCAAACGTTATTCTCCGGATCGAGATCGGCCTTTAGCCAATCGAGCTTCTCATTGCGCTTGAGAGCGTTGAAGGTGCCATCAACGTGCTCTACCTCGCACGACAACATGCCGTCATCGCTTGTCTCCATCTTTCGATATTGCTCAATGACGGCGGCGAATAAATCCTTGATTCGTTTTGAATCCCTAATAGAGCGCGAAAACGCGACCGCGCGGCGCATCGGCACCGTAATATCATCCGCGATGTAGCCCGTGGGGTCCTTGGCCATGCGCTTGGAAAGGCCGTTCCAACAGCCCGTGATTTTGACCGCGTCCTCAAGGTTGATTTCATTGTTCTTATCTGCTAATTGGCTTTGAAATGTCCTGCTGACGAATTTCTCATCCACCGCGAGGACCATGACCTTGTAGTCAGAGAGCAAATCATTCCTTACGGACTCCGAAAATCCCAAGCGGTGAAATTCGGGGCCGTAGAGCTCCGCGTCATCCATCGAGCAGAGAAGAGCGTCTTTTTCCTTCGCTTGGGTCTTGGCCCCATCGCCATAGATGCGCGGGGTGGCGGTCATGTAGAGGCGCTTTTTAGCCTTGATGAAATCTTGGCTGTGAACGCGGACAAAATGGGACTCGTCTTCTCCTTCAAGCGTGACGCCGGTGGTGCGGTGGGCCTCATCGCAGATGATGAGATCGAATGCGGGCGCTCCCTTGGCTTGGGCTTCTGAAACAACCTTGATGGATTGATAAGTCGAGAAAATGACGGCCAGGCGCTTTTTGTCGGCGAAAGCTTTTACCTGATTCGCCAGTTTAGCGGCATTCGTGGTCGCCGGGAAAGCCAGATCGTGGACGCTGATATCCTCGCTCTCGAATTTCTTGCCGACTTTGATATCCGAGCACACGATATAGCTGCGGAGCGGTTTGTCGGCTTCAGCCGTCCATTCGCGCAAGGTTTGAGAAACCAGAGAAATCGAGGGCATCAAGTAGAGAACGTGGCCGCCGAGCGGAACCATCCGCTCGGCGAGTTTAAGCGCGGTGAAGGTCTTGCCCGTGCCGCAAGCCATGATGAGCTTGCCGCGGTCGGCGGTTTTAAATCCCGCGATGATATCCTTAATAGCCGACTCTTGGTGCGGCAGGATTTTCTTCCGCTCTTTGAGCTTAAAAGACTGGGGGCGATTGAGGCTGAACCGGCTCCAATCAACAGGACTTTCGGCTAAATCCTGGACGCGCAAGCGGCTGACGGGAATCCGTTGATTATTGAGAGCATCTTCGGCGTTAGCGCTCCAATTATCCGTGGTTGAAACGATCAGGCGGCTGGTAAACGGCTCCTTGCCTGAGGATGTGAAGAATGAATCAATGTCGCTTTTTTGGAGATTATGCGCGGGGTCAAAAAACTTGCACTGAATGGCGCAGTATCCGCCGGTCTCGCGTTCCTTGGCGACAATATCAATGCCGGTATCGGGGCGTTTGCTCCGCTCCGGCCACTCGGTCCAAAGCCAGATGTCGCTATACTTGGCTTGGTAGAGCGGATCGGTTTTTAGGTAGCCGGCGACGAGGCGCTCGAACTTATCCCCGAGCTCCCGATTCGATGACGCCTCCCGCCGGAACTCTTCGAGGATATCGTGGATGGTCACGTCGTCCGAGGAAAGTCTGCCGGCATCTAGGGCCGCGCCTCGACGCCGACGCCCATCTTGCCCACGCCCAGGCGCTTGGCCGCGTCCAGAACGGCCACGACGCGCTCGACGGCGACGCTCTTGTCCGCTTCAACCAGGACCGTCTTGCTGCGCGAGCGGCCCAGGCGCAGGGAAAGCTCCCGCGTCAAATCGTCCCAGTTGACGGGCCGGCCCTCGATGATCAGCGCGCCGTTGCGGTCGATTTCCACGTGAATCGTGGTCGCGGCCGGCGCCGGAGTCCCCGAGGACGCCTTGGGCAACTTGACGCTCAGTTCGGACTGGACCATCATGGGCGTCAAGACCATGAAGATGATGACCAGGATGAGGGACACGTCGATGAGCGGAATGAGGTTCATCTCCGCGATGATCCGCCGGCCGGGCTTGCGCGCGGCGTTCACGAGAGCTTGTGCGGTTTGTCCGAGAGGCTGTCTAGGATTTCATCCGAAATCCAGTCCATCTCCTCGGCGAAGCGCTCCGTCCGCGAGTTGAAATAGTTGTAGGCGGCGACGGCCGGAATGGCCACGAATAGCCCGGTCGCTGTGCAGACCAGGGCTTCCGAGATGCCGATGGCGACCACGCCCGGCCCCGCGCCTGCGACCGAGGCCAGGTCCCGGAAAGCGCGCATGACGCCCACGACCGTGCCGAAGAGCCCGATGAACGGCGCCACGCTGGCAATGGTGCCCAAGGTCGAAAGGCGCTTTTGCAAGAGGGCCGCGGCCCGTTCGTTGGCCCGCTCGGCGCCGCGCTTGCGCTCATCCCGGGCGCTGGCGCCCGCCAGGCTCGCCATCACCACGCCCTGGGCCAGGCCCTGGTGGCGGCGGCACGCCGACATGGCCTCCGAGAAATCCCGCGCGGCGATGAACTTGCGGATTTTCTCCAGGAACTCCTGGGTCCCTTTGATGGCCGTGTCGAAGTAGCGCCAGCGCTCCCATATGAGCGCCAGCGAATAAATGGAAAGAAAAATGAGGAATACGAGGGTCACGCCCCCGGAGACGATGATTTCCTTCAATCCGACGTGAAATTCCATGCGTGAATTATCCCAAATCCCGGGGCGGGATTCAAACCGGAGGACGCCTCAGCGGGCGGGCGTAAAGCTTTGCACCACGTCGCGGAACACCGATTCGCTTTCGCTGACGGCGTCGTCCGGGCACATGTAAACCAGCGCGTAGAAGCCGCCCTTGGCGGAAATCAGATAATCCTCTTCCTTGATTTTCTCAAATTGGGTCGAGTGGACTTTCGGGCGCTTAGATTCCATGGAGAAATAATAGGCGTCGGCGCGGCCCACGTCCTCCTGGATCATGGGGACCGAACTCGCGGCGGAAAGCGTTTCTCGGCGGTAGTAGTCCTCGGGGCCCGCGAAGTCGGCCTGGGTGTAGCGGTAAACCGCGATGGACGCGGAATCGGGATGAGCGCCCGCGGGGGGGCCGAAGAAAGTCGCCAGGGAGCCGGCTTGGTTTTCCAAGGCGCGCCAGTCGCCGGGGACGTCGCAGGAAAACCCGTCCGATTGGGACCGGTAGGTCACCGCGCCGGGAAAGCTCGGGGCCGTGCGCGAGCAGGCCGCCAAGGTCATAGCCGCCGCCAGGCACGCCACGACCGCAGGCCGCCGGACGCGGTCGAGCCCGGAGGGCGTCCCGAGCTTCCGAAATGCGTTGGTTCGGGACGTCCAAAACCTACGGACTCTGGAAGTTTTGGGCGAGCGTCCTTGCCGCGCTTGGGAAGATGCGTAAGCGTCAAGGACGCAGGCTTGGCTCATGGCAAAATGACGCCCTTTTGCTGCGCGGCGGCCTGAATGCGGGCGATGAGCGCGCCGTCGTTGGCGCCGAGCACGAGGGCCGCTTCCGCCAGGCTGTCGGCGCCCGTCAAATCGTTCTGGGCCGCGCCGGCCGATTCGTTCGCGCTGCGCGTCAAGGCCGCTTGGGCCACGGCGGGAAACCGGGCCTCGGCCTCGCTCTGCATTTTCTTATAGTCGCCGCCCAGGAATTTTTTAGTCCGCGCCTGGTAGTCGCTTTCAAACTGCCCCAAGGCCGCGCCGGTCTCCTTGAGGCCGAGTATTTTGAGCAGTTCCTTGGGAAGCAGGGAGCGGACCTGGCGGCCGATGGCCGAAGACATGCTTTCCTCCCGGTCCACGATCTGCTTGGCGGTGGGAATGCTGGCTGCCTGGACCGAGTCTCCATTTAGATACTGCTGATCGATGCCCTGGAGGAACTGGTTGTAGCTGGCCAGCATGGATTGGAGCTCCGGCATCCAGCTCTCGTAATTTGGGTTGGCCAGGGACGCCTTTGGGTGGGCCAGGATTTGCGCCATCATGTAGCGCATCTGGGTCGTGTAGGCCTCGTGCTCGTTTTCCAGGATGTCGGCCTGCGTATAGGGGCCAGTGGGAATTTCGCGGTCGAGCGCCGCGTGCGTGAGCTCGTGCGCGATGGTGAAGTCGTTGTTGCCGATGAAGCTGTCGAAAACGGCCGGGTGGGCCAGAAGCCACCCATTCATCTTATTCGAGTCATCGTAGAGCGCCTGCTTGTCGGAATTGGAAAGAGTGTTGAACGCCGGATCGTTGAGGATGTACTTCCGGTTAAAGACCACCGTGTCCGTGCCGGGTATGTAGGCCGCGGCGTCGAAATCGCCCAAGTTGCCGATCAGAAAGGCGGGCAGCTTGATCGCGCCGTTGTTGTCCTTGAAGCGTTTCATGAGCTCCGCGCCCACGGGGTTCTGGGATAAAATCGCCCGGGTCTTGGCCGCGCATAAAGCGCCCAGCTTGGCCTCGGTCCCGTCGAAATAGGACTGCGACGCCTTGGCGCCCCACTCTCCTGTATGCACCGCGGGGAAATTATTGGCCTGCGTGAAATCCTTGACGGACTCCTGTCCGTCGAAAAAGCGCGTCAGGTCGCGCGCCGCGTTCTGGAAGTCGCCCTGCAGCGTCCCGGCGGGGAGCTTCGCGCGCAGGCTGATCATCCCGGCCAAAGCCTGCGGCAGGGTCTTTTTCCCGGTGATGTTGAAGGAAATCTGCCCGATTTCGGCCAGTGCCGCAGCGCTCAAGGGCTTGCCGGACGGCTGTTGGGCCAAAAAGGAGCCGATGCGCTCCGCCAGCTCTTCGGACTGCTGCAGCGACTGCTGGCGGCGAAAAGACGCCTCATCTAGATAGGAAAGCGTCGAGACCTTGCCCTTGTCGTCCTTGCACAGGACGCGGCCCGGATCGAAGCGGCAGCGGCCGCCGAGGTAGAGGCCGCTTTTTTCATCGGACGTCAAGGGATATTTGTCCGTGTCGTAATCGGCCAGAAAAGCGTCCATCCCTCCCCGCGTCAAAATGGCGCCGCCCGGTCCCGTAACACGCCCGGTTTTTTTGTCTATGCTCCAGCACAGCGAGGCCAGTTCGTCGCGGTCGTCCTTGGAGAGCGCGGGTTTGGCGGAAGAAACGACGTAAGGCGCCTGGGACGCTCCGGCGGCCAGCGCCGCCGCCGGAGGGTAGATTGGAGCCGTGCAAAAAGAAGCGCCGGCGGAGGCGGCCGGCGCGAAAGCGAGAATGAGCAACGCAGCGGTCCTAAAACTCACAAAACGAATATAAGCCTTCGGCTCGTTTTTGTCAAGGGCCGATCTGATAAAATGTCCACAAGATGATCGCGGCGAGCGCAAAAAAAACGGCGGCGTTTTTTGCGCTGGCCGCGGCGCTTTTAATCGGCGCCGTGCGCGCCCGCGCCATTTCGCCCATCACCGTGGCCGTGCCGCCCGGCTGGCAGCAGGTGCAAAGCGCCACGGCGCCCGTGGTCATCGCCCTCAAGGGCCCCTCGCAAAGCTCGTTTATCCTGGCTCTGAGCCCCGCGGCCGTGGACATGACCGACCGGCCGGGCTTGAGCGCCTTTTTGGCCGACGTCCTGGACGCCTTCAACCGCAGGACGCTCGCCAATTTCACCGCGGCGGGAGACGTGCAGAACCAGACCTTTTCCAACGGCTTGACCGCGCACTACCTGAAGGCCACCGCGCCCGGCAAGCCGCCGCTCATCCTGGCCGCCCTGCAGGTGGGCAACAAGAACTTCATCGGAACGCTCATCAGCAACATCCCGGATTTGATGCTTCCCGCCATCGTGGGATCCCTGAACGCCCCGGGAGTTTCCGCGTCTAACGCCGCGCCGGCGGGCCCAGCCGCGGGGCAGAGCTCGGACGGCCAACTGGCCTTCACCTTGAAGCCCGATTGGCAGCGCGTCCCGGACGCCCTCGCGCAGGCCGCCGACCCCGACGTCGTCTTCGAGGCCAAGGCCCTGGGTTCTCGGGTCAGCGTCACCAAGGCCAAGGACGCGGAGAACGTGCCCATCGCGGAAGAGCCCGACGTGGTCCTGCAGATGACGCGGGAAATCCCCGAAGCCGACGCGAAGACGGCCGACGCGGCGCGTTTTTTGCCGACCCCGGCGGGCCCGACGCTTATCTACGCCGCGGCCCAAGACAAATCGAACGGTGGGCAATACGTGGTGGGGTATCTGCCTTGGACGTATCTGGGCTACTCCGTGCTGGCCAGCGGACCCAACGCCGAGGAGCTGGTGCGGGAGCTTTTTTCCAGCCTGACGCTGGGATCCTCGGCCATCCCCGGCTTGGTGGCGGCGACGCCGTCTCTGCCGTCCTGGACTTGGGGTGAATCCGCCGAAATCGGCGCGGCGGTTCTGCTCCTCATTCTCGCCGCCGTGATTATTTTCGTCCTGCGCCGCCGTTCCAAGCGCCGGAAATAGCCTCCGCGCAAGGCGATTTGTTATCATAGCGCCATGGCTACCACCGTCGACAGCAAGCAGATCATCTATTCCTTGATAGACGTCGGGCGCATCCACCCGCCCAAGAAGCAGGTCTTGAAGGGCATCTACCTTTCCTTTTATTACGGCGCTAAAATCGGCGTGCTGGGAGACAACGGCTCGGGCAAATCAACGTTACTGCGCATCATGGCGGGGCAAGACCCCGACTACACCGGGGAAATCACCCAGTCCAAGGGCTACACCGTCGGGCTTCTGGAGCAGGAGCCCAAGCTCGACCCCGACAAAACCGTCAAGGAGACGGTGGCCGAGGGCGTGGGCGAAACCATGAAGCTGCTCAATGAGTTCAACGCCGTGAGCGACAAGCTCGGCTCGCCGGATTTATCGCCCGAGGACATGGAGAAGCTCCTGGACAAGCAGGGCAAACTCCAAGAAAAAATTGAAGCGGCCGGCGCCTGGGAAATCGACAACACCCTGGCCGTGGCCATGGACGCGCTGCGCTGCCCACCCGAGGATCAGAAGTGCGGCGAGCTCTCCGGCGGCGAGAAGCGCCGCGTGGCCCTGTGCCGCCTGCTTTTATCCAAGCCCGACATCCTGCTTTTAGACGAGCCCACCAACCACTTGGACGCCGAGTCCGTGGAATGGCTGGAACAGCACTTGCGCCAGTACGGGGGCACGGTCATCGCGGTCACGCACGACCGCTATTTTTTGGACAACGTGGCCGGCTGGATTTTGGAATTAAACCGCGGCGAGGGCATCCCCTATAAAGGAAACTACGCCTCGTGGCTGGAGCAGAAGCAGGCGCGCCTGGCGCAGGAAGCCAAATCCGAGGGCAAGCTGCAAAAGACCTTGGCCAAGGAGCTCGAATGGGTCCGCTCCGGCGCCAAGGGGCGTCAGGCCAAGAGCAAGGCGCGTCTCTCCGCCTACGACAAGATGCTCGAGGATTCGAAAAAAGAAAAAGTTGCGGACGAGCTGGAGATTTACATCCCGCCGGGCCCGCGCCTGGGCGATGTGGTCATCGAGGCCAAGGGCGTGACGAAGGCCTACGGCGACAAGGTGCTCTTCGACGATTTGTCCTTCCGCCTGCCGCCCAACGCCGTCGTGGGCGTCATCGGCGCCAACGGCGCGGGCAAAACCACGCTCTTCAAGCTCATCACCGGCAAGGAGACGGCCGACGCCGGCTCCTTCGCGGTCGGCCCAACGGTCAAACTCGGCTATGTGGACCAGGGCCGGGAATTAAACGGCGAGGAAAACGTGTGGGAAGTCATCTCGGACGGCCTGGACGTGGTGAGCCTGGGCGAAGTGCAGATGCCGTCGCGCTCCTACGTTGGCCGCTTCAATTTCGCCGGGCAGGACCAGCAGAAGCTGGTCAAGAATCTTTCCGGCGGCGAGAGAAACCGCGTGCACATGGCGCGCATGCTGCGCGAAGGCGCCAACGTGCTCCTGCTGGACGAGCCCACCAACGACTTGGACGTGCACACCCTGCGCGCGCTCGAAGAGGCCATCACCAACTTCGCGGGCTGCGCCGTGGTCATCACGCACGACCGATGGTTTTTAGACCGCATCGCCACGCACATTCTTGCCTTCGAGGGAGACTCCCAAGTGGTATGGTTCGAGGGCAACTACCAGGCCTACGAGGAAGACCGCAAGGCGCGCGTGGGAGACGCCCAGCCTAAGCGCATCCGCTACAAGAAGCTCACCCGCGACTAGGCCTTTTGGGCCCTGCCTAAAAAGACCAAAGACTCTTGGACGGAGCGAAGATACCTCCTACAATAATGCCATGAAAATAGGAACGCCGTTTTTATTCGCCCTCTCGATTTCTTTGACGGTCGCCGCGGCTGGAGTAAGCCAAGCCGCGGATAGCGTGTCAGGCGCGGCTCTTTTTTCCCGTTCAGCGTCCGCCGCGGCGGCCCTGGCCGCCCGCACCGAGGCCGCTTTCGAGCAAAGCCAGAATCAAGCGGAAGCGACGCTTGATCCGAAGACCATGTCCGAACTCGCGAGCGCCGCTCAAAAAATATACGAAAAAAACGGCGGCGCCTGGGCAAAAGGCCGCTGGTGGCATACCCGCTGCGACATCAAAGTCGACGGCCTCAACAAGGGCGGCAAGTTCGTTCTCAAATCAATCGTCATAGGCGTTAGCCCTTGGAAAATCGAGACCAAGTGCACCACCCGGTTCTTAGGCACGGGAAAATGCCTCTTCGACAAATTTTCCTCCCTTCAGATGACCGTGAATATCCGTCCTGACGGCGCCATGACGGTCGTTTCCGATCCGGGCTACGGGAAGCACACCAAAAGGCAGATGACCCGCTACGCCGAGAAATACGCCGTCGGATTCTGGCTTGGACGATTCTCCAAGCCCGTTTGGAATCCGCTCTTCTAGCCGCTGACCTTCCAGGGCAGCGGATCGGGCGGCTCGGCGTTCAACAGGACGAGGACTTCCTTCTTAAGCGCGTTCACGTCGTAGGGCTTGGTCATGTACATGACCGCGCCCAGGTCCAGCGCCATCTTGGCCGTGACCACGTCGTCGGCGCTGGTCAGCATGATGATGGGCAGAGCGGGCCGCAAGGCGTGCAGCGTGGAAAGAACTTCGAGGCCGCCCATGCCGGGCATGGATACGTCCAGGAGCACCAGGGCGGGATCGGCGGAGGCAAAAATTCCCAACGCTTCCTCGCCGCCGGCCGCTTCGATAATGGCCTCGCAGCAGCCGTCAAGCACATAGGAAAGGGTCTTGCGGACGTCCGCGTCGTCGTCCACAATCATGACCTTGCCGGCCATGATGGGAGTATAACCCCTTTCCGGCCCGTCCGCCAGGGTGCTAGGCTACTGTTGCTGCCACCAGGGCTTTTGCGCGGGCGCGGCCGGGGAGGGGGAGTCCGAAGGAGCCTGGTTTTGCGCCGGAGCCTGCTCGGGCGCGACCGCGGGCGCCGCCGCCGCGCTTTGGCGCATCAAGTCCGCCAAGTCGTCGCGATCTCCGATTAAGTCCTTCGCGATTTGGGCCATCGCCATCTGGAACGCCGCTTCCGGCCCGGCGTCGTCCGTGCAGTGGACCACCGTAGGAATCAGGAACAGGTTGAAGGGGAAGAGCCCCGGAAACGGCCAGTAGCTGCACTGGCCCTTGGACGTTTCAGAATAACTCTTGAGCATGACTCCCTGTGTGTTGTCCACCTCCAGGTGCACCTCCGCGCTGATGTCGTTGCTCGCCTGACCCAGGGGCAGTATGCAGAAATCAATAAACGGAACGATGCAGGGCGGAATAATAAAACTAATGGGATTTTGATCCGTTTTATCAAGATAAGAAGTTCTGAGGACAAGGTTCGCGCCGAGCACGCTGCCCTGGCCCGCGCGCTCGACGTCCTTGAACACGCCGGTCTGCTTGAGCGCGGTCAGGATTTCGTTCGACTTCTGGTCGATTTCGTCCGGCTGGCCGTCCTGGATGACCACGTTGAGCAGGGCCGCGCGCGTCGGCAGGGGCGCCTCGTTCGATTGCGGCATGGAGACCGGCGGCGGGGGCGCGATGTTGTAGCCGCAGCCGGCCAATCCCAGGGAGAAAACCAGGACGGCGCCGGGCGCGAGCAACGCGGAGAGCACTTTGAAGCGGTTGCAGAATTTGCTGGGGATGGCTTTCATCGAGGGGCACCTCCGGCGTTTTTTTGGCGATGTTTTTTTTGGCGGCGTTTGGCGGCTTAGCGGCGGGAGCGTCTCTTGAACCGGCTCCAGTTCATGTCGCGGAAGGTCTTGGGCCGCGGCGGAGTGAGCACGGGTTTTATCGTGTAGGTAAAGTTGGGCAGCACAGCGCGGGGAAACACCGTCCCCACGAAGCGCTCAATCGAACTCAAAAAGGGCTGCTCGTCCGGCGTCATCAAGGTGATGGCGTCACCCACGCCCTGGGCGCGCGCCGTGCGGCCCACGCGGTGGACGTAGTCCTCCGGGTGGCGCGGCACGTCGTAGTTGACCACGTGGCTGATATCGCGCACGTCGATGCCTCGCGCCGCGATGTCGGTGGCGACTAGAATTTGGGTTTTGCCCTCGCGGAATGAATCCATGGCCTGCGTCCTCTGGCCCTGGGTGCGGTCGGCGTGCAGCACGCCGATGGAAAATCCTTTTTCCTTCAAGCGCTTGGACAGGCGGTCGGCGCCGTGCTTGGTGCGGCAGAACACCACCGCCGAGCGGATCTGCGCGGCCTGCAAGACGGCGACCAAGAGCTCGCCCTTTTGGCCTTGGTTGACAGGATAGACAATCTGGTTGATGCCCGTGGCCACGGTGGTGGGCTTGGCGATTTCCACGCGCCGCGGGTCTTTCATGGCGAACGCCGCCACGCGATCGATGTCCGGGCCCAAGGTCGCCGAGAACATCATGGTCTGGCGGTTCTTGGGCAGGCGGCCGATGATGGCGCGGATGTCGGGCAAAAATCCCATGTCCAGCATGCGGTCGGCTTCGTCTAGGACCAGCATGTCGATGCGGTCCAAGCGAATCGTGCCTTGCTGGATGTGATCCTTCAAGCGTCCCGGCGTCGCCACAACAATAGACGCGCCCTGAGCCAACGCTTGCTTTTGCCCATGGTAGCCCACGCCGCCGATGACCACCGCAATCTTGAAGGGGGTGAAGCGCCCGCAATCGCGAAAAGAGGTCTCGACTTGCGCCGCGAGCTCGCGAGTGGGCACCAAAATGAGCGCGCGCACGCCCGGCCCCGGCTTGTGCAGGAGGTGCTGGAGCACCGGCAACGCGTAGGCCGCGGTCTTGCCGCTGCCCGTCTGCGCGCAGCCGAGGATGTCCCGGCCTTCCAGCGCGACGGGGATGGCCTGGGTTTGAATCGGCGTGGGATCGACATAGCCCATGGCGCGCACGCCGCGCATGAGATCCGCATGAAGGTTCATATTCTGGAAAGACATTGGCTTATTATAGTTTATTATCATCATCTTATGAGCGACGGCGAACAAACAGCCGAGGCGGAACGCTTCGCGGTCGTCGCGGCCGAGTCCGAAGCCTGGAACGCGGCCGCCGCGGCCAAGGCCCTGGCCTCGGCCTTGAAGACCCCGGCCGTGGATCAAATCGCGCGCGCCCGCCGCGCCTGGGGCGTCCTGGCGGAAAATTTGGACCGTCGAGCCGCGGACGATTTATCCCTGAGCTTGGCCGAGAACGGCCTGCCCGCCGTGCCGGTGGCGCAGCGCCTCATCTTGCCGCCGCCGCGCGCCTTGGCGACCAAGAGCCTTTCTTGGGATGACGCAGAGCTGCGCACGGTAGCGGGCGGCGCGGCGTTGGAGCCGGTGGCCTGGGCGGACATCGCGGTCTTGGCCGCCGCGTCCTTGCCGCAGACCGTCACCCGAACGATTAAGATCGCGCCCGAGATGGACCTGGGCAAGGAAGCCTTGAAGCTGGGCCTGACCTTGGTCACCGGCATTCCCATGCTGGGCGGGGGAAAAAAGGAGGAGACCAAGGTCGTGCGCACCTCGGACATCACGCTGGTCTTCGATATGGTCGCGCCCGGACTATGCCTGCGCGTAATCGCGGACAGCTTCGACTACACGAGCCTAGGGGCGCTTAAGACCTACGGCGCCGCGGCCAACTTCAAGATTCTATTCGGCGAAATCGCCAAGCGCGCGACGGCCGCGACCTTGAACCGCGGCGCGCGGCTTCTGCTCGACGGCAAGCCTCTGCGTGATTTGGGCCACGAGTCCGATGAGGACTTAAACCGCGAGGACCGCTGGCTCTGGGCCCTGGCCGAGCGCCGCCGCGGCGCGGCATAAAGGCGCGCTAAATCCCCGGCATCGCGGGATTCGCGATGGGCGGAGTCTTGGGCGCCAAGCGCGCAAACTTGGCCTGATCCCTGAGCGCATCCTCGACGCTCTTGTCGATTTTCAGATAGAGCCGGCGCAGGGCGTCCGCGACCGCCGAGGCTTCCAGCGGCGCGGGCGTGATCACCTGCTCGCGCAGGTCCTGCTCCCAAATCTGATCGCTGTAGGGCTCCGAGGCGTCATAACGCATGAGCGCGCGGATTTCGATGTCCAGGTTAAGGCTTTTCTTACCGGCGGCCAGATCACTTTCTTTATCGCCGCCGGTACTGCCTGCCTTCCGGCCCGCGGCGGCGGGGCCCGGCGCCGCGTCGCTCGCGTCCTCGATTTGGCCCACAATCAGCAGTTTGTCGCCGTCCTTGACGGCCTGCCACTCGTCCGGCGCCACCTCGACAGATTGCACCAGGCCGCTGGCCGCGATGTCGCGCGCGAGATCCTGGGTCAAATCCGTCGGGGACAGCTTGGGGCAATTGCCATCGCCCATGGCGGTAAGATCCGCCGCGCTTTGATCCGCCGGCGGCGGGCCGTAGAGCGTCAAGTCGCGCAAAGGCATGAGCGCGGCCTTAATCGGAAAACGCGGCGCGCGCTTGGTCAGCGGGGAGTTGGGCGTATAGTCCAAGCGCGCTCGGCCGCAGCCGGCCAGGGTCGAGAGCGCGGCCGCCGAAGCCAGGAGCACGAGGAAGCGTTTCATTCGGTGCGCCAAGATTCTATCTTTTTTCGCGATTCGCGATGTGATAGTCTATACCCGACATGGCTAAAGCCGCCGAAGAGAAAAACGACGTCTTGCAAGCCGAGCGCCTGGCTGCGGCCAAGGCGGGCATCGTCGCGCAGATCCGCCAGATCATCGTGGGCCAGGACGAGGCCGTCGAGCAGATGCTCATCGCCCTGTTCGCCCGCGGCCACTGCCTCATCGAGGGAGTGCCCGGCCTGGCCAAGACGCTTTTGGTCTCCAGCCTCGCGCGCATCCTCGATCTTAAATTTTCCCGCATTCAGTTCACGCCCGATTTGATGCCCTCGGACGTGACCGGCTCGGAAATCATCCAGGAAAACCCGGAGACCATGAAGCGCGAATTCCGCTTCATCCCCGGCCCCGTGTTCGCGAACCTGGTCCTGGCCGACGAAATCAACCGCACGCCGCCCAAGACCCAAGCCGCGCTCTTGCAGGCCATGCAGGAATACCAGGTCACCACCGCCGGAGAGACCCGCGACTTGCCCCTGCCTTTTTTCGTCATGGCCACGCAGAACCCCATCGAGCAGGAAGGCACCTATCCTCTGCCCGAAGCGCAGCTGGACCGCTTCTTTTTGCAAATCGTGATGGATTATCCGTCGCGCGATGAGGAAAAGCGCATCGTCATGGAGACCACGGGCGAGCGGCGCGTGGACTTGAAAAAAGTTTTGGACTCGAAGGAAATGGAAAGCCTGCAGGACTTGGTGCGCCGCGTGCCCGTGGCGGACTCGGCCGTGGAGCTGGCCGTGCGCCTCGCCCGCGCCACGCGCCCCGCCGATGCCGCGGCCTCCAAAGAGGTCAAGTCCTGGCTTTCCTGGGGCGCCGGCCCTCGCGCGGCGCAGTCCCTGGTCCTGGGCGCCAAATCCCGGGCTCTTCTTTCCGGACGCCTGGCCGCTGGCGAGGACGACGTGCGGGCCGTGGCCAAGCCCGTTTTGCGCCACCGCCTGGTGCTCAACTTCCAAGCCGAGGCCGAGGCCGTCCAAGCCGACACGATCATCGAGCGCCTGCTGGGTGAGATTTCTTGACGCCGTCGCGCTCGCCAAGCTTAAAAGCCTAAGCCTCAGGCTCGGGCGGCTCGCCTCCGAAAGCCACGCCCAAGGCCGCCACAGAAGCGTCTTCAAGGGCTACTCGCGCGATTTCGCCCAGCACCGCGCCTACGCGCCCGGCGACGAGCCGCGCACGCTCGACTGGAAGGTCTACGCGCGCACCGACCGGTTCTACGTCAAGGAATTCATGAGCGAGAGCGCGCTCTCCGGGCACGTTCTTTTGGACGCCTCGGGCTCGATGGGATTTTCCGCGCAGGGCCGCACGCCCAAATGGGACTACGCCTGCCGCCTGGCCATGGCGCTGGGCTACCTGATCTTGAGCCGCGGCGACGCGGCCGGGCTTCTGGCCTTCGGCGCGGGCGCGGGCCGCGAGGTGCCCGCGAAAAAATCGCTGGCGCACTTGAGCGCCTTGGATGACGCCTTAGCCGAAATCTCGCCGCGCGGCCAAGCCGACTTGCCCCGCGCCTTGGACGAGACCGCGCTGCGCCTGCGCCGGCGCTCGCTCATCGTGGTCATCTCGGACTTGCTGGGCCCGCCGGACCAGATCATCGCGGCGATGCGGGGCCTGCGCGCGCGCAAGAACCGCGTGTTGGTCCTGCAGGTCATTGATCCCGCCGAGCGCGATTTTCCGTTCGACGGTCCGACCGAGTTCGAGAGCCTGGAGACCGGCGAGCGCTTTTTCTGCGAGGCCTCGGTGCTACGGCAAACCTACCGGGAAGAGTTCGCGCGGGATTTTTCGCTCTACGAGGCCAGCTTTGCGGCGATGGGCGCGGCCTACGCGCCCTGCCCCACCGACATTCCCTGGGACGCGGCCTTGAAGCATCTCCTGGTCTCGATGCGATGAGCAGGGAGGCTCGGCTTTGATTTTCGGCGCGCCGGCCCTCCTGTGGGTTCTGCCCCTCTCGGCCGTGCCGCTGGCCTTTCATCTCATCTTCCGTCGGCGGGCCAAACGCCTGCCGTTTAGCAACACGCTGCTCCTGCGCCGCGCCTACTCGCGCACCAAGCCCCTTTCGCGCCTGCGGCAGTGGATATTGGTCTTGCTGCGCTGCCTGGTGCTTTTGCTCCTGATTCTCGCCTGCGCCAAGCCCATTCTGGAATCTTCCGGCGGCGCTGGCGCCGGCTCGCGCGGCACGGACGTTTTGTTTTTGCTCGACCGCTCCTACTCCATGCGCTGCCGCCAAGGGGGAAAAACCCGTTTCGAACAGGCCCAGGTCCTGGCCCAAAATATTTTGGCGCGGCTTTCCGGCTCCGACCGCGCAGCCGTGGAATTTTTCGCGGCCAAGCCGGAATTCCCCGGCGGCCGGCCCGCCTGGATGAGCCCGGCCAAGGCCGCCGCGCTCATCGCCGCGGCCAAGCCCGGCTACGGCACGACCGATGACGCCGCCGCGCTCTCGGCCGCGCAGGATTTTCTAGACAAAGACAGCGGCGGACGCCGACGCGCGACGCTTATCTTGAGCGACAACACCCGCAGCGGCTTTAAAGGCGCTCCGCCGCAACTTGAGCCCACCATCTTGTGGCTGGGACTTTCTTGGCCGGCGGCGCAAAACTTGGCCATCGACTCCGCATCACCCGAGCCGGGCCTAGCCGGCGCAGGGCCATCCCTGCGCATTTTTGCCTCGGGCTTCAAAACGGAAAATCGCGACGCGGTCGAAGTTTATCTTGATTCCCAGCGGCTGCCGGACGCCGCCTTGCGCGGCGGCGGCGCGATTCGCCAAGCGCGGGAGATTTTGCCCGCCGCGCCCGCGAATGAGTCCGCCGCGTGGTGGGGAAAACTCGCCCTGCGTCCCGACGCCTTGGAGGCGGACGACGAATATTTCTATTCCTTTCGCCGTCCCGCGCGGCCGCGCGTACTCTGCCTCTACGGCACGGGAGATTTTTTCGCCGTGCCCGAGCCCGGCTATTTCCTACGCCCGCTCTTAGGCGGCCCGCAGGGAAGCCTTCTGCCCTTCGACGCGGATTTCCTGGGCTTGGACCGGATTTCCGAGGCCGGCTTGTCGCGCTACGCCGCCGTGGTGCTGGCCGACGCGCGCGGATTGAGCGCGCAGGAAGCGGCGCGTTTGAAGGACTACGTCGCCGGAGGCGGCGGGCTGCTGGTTGTCTCCGGCGCGGCCGCCGATCCGGAGCCCTTGGCGCGGCTCTTGCCCTGGCTCTCTTCGGGCGTGGGCCCGGCCGTGCCGGCGGAACAAGGCGGCATCAAGCCGGGGCCCGGCTCGCCCAAGGGCGCGTGGGACGGCTTTGATCTGGGCCAAGTCTCGCTGGGAAGCTACAGTCTGCTTCAGCCCAAGCCCGACGCGCGAATCGTGCTGCAGTCGGCCTCAGGTTATCCGCTTTTGGTCGCTGGAAGTTTCGGCAAGGGCCGCACCGAAGTCTGGGCCGGGAGCCTGAACGCCGCTCGGAGCAACCTGGTCATCAGGCCCGTGTTCGCGGCCTGGGCCCAGACGGCGCTGGGCGAAGTGGCGCCGCCCGCGCCCAGCGAAGAAAATTTGTCGCTAGTCGTGGGGCAACCCATCGCGCGCCGCTGGTCCGAGACCGAGGCCGCGCCCGCATCAGTGCGCGTCTTGTCGCCCGATGGCCGATCGGCGACCGTTTGGCTCAAGAACCGCGCGTTTGATTTCACTGACACCGATACGCCGGGGCTCTACACCGTCTCGGACAAGACGGCGGGGCAAAGCTGGGTTTACGCCGTCAATCTGGATCGTTCCGGCGGCGAGAGCGACTTATCCCAGCTCCCGTCTCCGCCGTGGAAGGCCGTGCCCGCGCGCGAGAACGCCTCGTATTTCACCTTGCTCCTCCATGGCCGCAGCGCGCGCGACTGGATTTTGATCGCGACCGTCCTTCTCATGGCCGCCGAGATGCTCATGGCTCTAGGTCCCCGCGTCCTGACGGCGGCTCTGCTGCTCTTTGTCCTGGCCCGGCCCGCGCCCGCCCAGCAGGGCGACCGTTTTGTCTGGACGCAAATTAAGCTCGGCGGCACGTGGGACCCTTATCCCGAGGTGCCCCCGCAAATCCTGGCCTATGTCTCGCGGCTGACCAGCATTTTGGTCGAGCCCGAGCGACGCGTCATCGGCTTGGACGACCCCGCGCTTTTCTCCTCGCCGCTCATCGTGCTCGCCGGCGGCGATGCGCCGCCGCCCTTGACCGAGCCGGAACGCAAGAACCTGCGCGACTACTTCGACGGCGGAGGGCTTTTGTGGCTGGAGGACGTCTCCGGCGCGCGGACCAGCTCCTTCGACGACTGGGCGCGCAAGACCCTGCCGCAAGTCCTGCCGGGCGCGTCCTTCCAAGACGTCGCGCCCGATGACGTCATCTACAAAAGCTTTTTTCTTCTGCGCGGCCCGGCCGGGCGGGTCATGACCCGCGGCACTCTTGAGAAAATCGTCTGGGGCGGCCGCACGGCCGTCATCTACTCGCGCAACGACATCCTGGGCGCTTGGGCGCTCGATCCGCTGGGCAAGCCGCTTTATCCCTGCCTGCCCGGGGGCGAGATCCAGCGCGAGATGGCCAAGCGACTTACCTTGAACTTGGTCATGTTCTCCTTGACCGGCACTTATAAGGACGATGCCGTGCACCAGCCCTACATTTTGATGAAGATGCGCGAGGACGGCATCCCATGATTCTCCCGCGGATGGAATTTTCCGCTGGCGGCTGGGCCTGGGGCGCGGCCGTGGCGCTGGCCGCGGCGTCTCTGTGGCACGCCAGCCGCACCCGCGCGGGTAAAGGGCTTTTGGCCCTGCGCCTTTTGGCTGCGGCGGCCGTGATTTTGGCCCTGCTCAACCCCGCCGTGGATTTGCGCCGGGGCGTGCTTAAAAAACCCGGGCTATTGATTCTCGTTGACGTCGGGCATTCGATGGCGGCTTCTTCGGGACGAGGTAAAGCTTCCCGGCTTAAAGAGGCGCTGGACTGGCTCGCGTCCAACCGCGGGCGCATCGAGGCCGCCGCGAGTCCGCGGGTCTTGGCCCTGTCCGACGGCGCGCAGAACGTGGACTGGAATGAGACGGGCTCCTTAAGCGCTGGCGACGCAGCCTTCGAGCCGGAAAACGCTCTCCCGCAGGCGCAGGAAATGATTTCCGCCCAGAGCGAACCGGCCAAGCGCGTGTGGCTTTTATCGGACGGCGTGACGGACGAGCCGCCGCCCAAGGACGTCTTGTCCGCCCTGGGCGCGCCCGTGGACGTGCTGGCCGCGGGCCGAAAACCGCGCGGCGCCGGGTTGTCCTTGATGGACGTGCGCCCACCGGACTTCGCCTTCCTGCACCAGCGCTTCTCCATCTCTTTTTCGCTCAAGGCCTGGGGGCTCTCCGGGCGGCGCGTGACGGTCTTCCTATATGAGGAAGCGGGCGGCGCCAAGAGCGTTCCCGTGGCCCAGGCGACCTTCACGCCGAACTCCGCCTTCGCGCTGTTCACCTCGAGTCTGACCGCGGCGGCGCAGAGCCTGGGCGGCGAGAATTTCGTCATCGAGGCGAAAACGCAGGGCGCGAACGCGGCAACGGGCCTGGCGTCCACCAAGCGCATCCAGGTCCAGGTCATCCGCCAGAAATATCGCATCATGTTCCTGGCCGGACGGCCCAGCCCCGAGTATGTTTTCCTGCGCGAGTTCCTGAAGTCCGATCCCAACCGCGAGGTGGTCTCCTTCGTCATCCTGCGCAACCCGGGCAACATGGTCCCCATCCCGGACAACGAGCTCTCGCTCATCCCTTTCCCGGAAAACGAAATCTTCATGCGCGATATCTCGCAGTTCGATCTCTTCATCTTGGAGAATTTCTCGCCGGCGCGCTTCTACCTGCCGCCCGCCTACCTTGCCTCGATTCGGAACTACGTGGCCAAGGGCGGGGCGCTGCTCATCATCGGAGGCGAGAACGCCTTCAACGTGGGCGGCTACCGGGGAACGCCGCTGGAGGACTTGCTGCCCGCCAAGCTCTCCGCCGCTGAACCGGACTTCGTGCCGGGGCTCTTCCACGCCGAGCCCGTGGATTATTCGCACCCCATGATTGACCTCTACGGGGGAGCCGCCCAGTCGCGCGCGGCCTGGGGCGCCCTGCCGGACTTGGACGGCTACGCGCGCCTGGACTCCGCCAACCCGGGGACCATGGTCTTGGCCGTCGACCCCAAGGAGAAGACCGACGACGGCCAGCCTCTGCCCGTCGTCGCGGTGCGGCCCTACGGCCGCGGCAAGGTCATGATGATCACGACCGATTCCACGTGGCGCTGGCGACTGGGCGGCGCGCGCAATTTGGCCACCGCGGATTTCTACCAGCGCTTCTGGTCGCGCGCGGTCGAATACTTGAGCGGGAGCCTGGACTTGTCCAAGGTGCAATTCGTCCCTCTGTCGCGGCCTTTGCCGGACGAAGAGCCGCTGGAAGTGACCCTGCGGGTTTTCGATGCGCAGTTTAGGCCCGCGCCGGACGCGGACACGTCTGTTTCCATCACCTGGACTAAGCCTAATAAGCGCCGCCAGATATTGACGCCTCGGGCCGCGGGACCGGGGCTCTACCGCGTGCGCCTGACCGGGATTCCGGCCGGAGCGCAAAGCCTGCGCGCCTCGGCCTTTTTCCGCGGAAAAGCGTGGGGAACCGACCGCCTGAAGTTTTTTTGGAGCCCCGGCGCCGCGGCGCCGCCCCTGGATCGGGCTTGGCTCAAGGAAGCCGCCAAGGGCGGCGGCGGCAACTACGAAAACTTAAAGGACGCCGACGCGGCAAAGCTCCTCGCGAAACTGCCGCCGCCCGAGCTTATCGCCGAGACCAGCCGGCGCCTGCATCCTTTCGCGGGCCCGTGGTTTCTGGCCTTGACGGGCACTCTCTTCGCCCTGGAGATTTTTCTGCGGCGAATTAGAGGCATGGCGTAAGCCGGGCTTTCCTCAGCGGCCCCTCGCTGAGGAAAGAATTTCTCTCGCGACCAAATGCAACATGTTAATTCTCATCACCCTGTGCAAAGCGGGGGTTTTATGAGGCTCGACAAAGGGAGAGATAATATGTGCTATTTCCACGCCGGCGCTTTCCCATTGCTCGGCGCTCACCCTGTTCGTGGAATTTGACCCGTGACAACGATGCAGATAGAGGGGAGCCGGCCAAAAGACGGCTTGTCCCCCGTAGCTTAGCGCAATCCACTTGTATAATGTGTCGGCGCAAAATCGCGGAAGATTCAAGGCCCCGTCCAACCGCGCGACCGATTTTTTGGCGGCGAACCATGAACCGCCGCCTTTAAAAAACGGCGAAAGTCTTTTCATGGGGTCGTCATTTTTTAGCTCCAGGGCCAAGGAGAGGATTTCGGCAGTCTCTAGAAATTCGCCAGATGGCTGCGCCCCAGCCGCCTCTGCGTCGCGCACTCTAAGGTCGGCATCGGCCGACAGGCCGGGATGGGCGAAGACGACGGTCTCCTTCACCGTCCCGAATGCGCCGGCCACGAGTTCAAGCTTGCGCGGAAGCCAAACGTCGTCCCCGTCAAGGGCCGCTATGATTTCACCGCGAGCGGCGCGGACGGCATGGCGATAAGATTCTCCTTGGCCCAAATCGGGCAAGTCAATGACTCGTATCTTGTCCTTATAGTGGCGAAGAATTTCCGAGGTCCGATCGGTCGAACCGCCGTTAACAACAATAATTTCCCTCTCCGCTTCCGGGAAATCCTGCTTCAAAACGCTGTCGACGGCGTCGGCTACGGAATCCCCGCTATTGTGGCATGGAATCACGACGGAGATATAGGGCGCGCGCATGCTCGATCCTTTCTGCCGTATTCGCAGGCATTTTACAATATTCACGATTTTCGGCGCATAGGCAAGAATTGTCTAATTGCCCCTTGACGCGGATTTCCTCCATGAAACGAATGATAGGGCGCCGAGCGGCGTTGTGACAGAACCGATTAGTCCGTGCTGAGGAGACAGTGGACCTAGGAGCGCCTAGGCTCTTCGCCTAAGCGGGCGGGAGGATTATCCCGTCCGCTTGCCGGACTTGGCCGTTTTTTTCGCCGGTTCTTTCTTCTTCGGCGCGGGCTCGGGCCAGGGAGCGCCTTCGTTAATCCAAGCCTTGATGAGCGCGATTTCTTTTTGCGGCAGGGGCTTCCACTTCTCGCCGCGCTTGGCCTTGGGCATGGGGGAAATGTCCTTGCCGCTCTTTAGGCCCGCGGCCTTGGCCGGGCGCGGCACCGGACCGTTCAAGAGCTTGAAAAGCAGGCTGCCCATGGCGTCACCGGGAATGATGACCTTGCCTGAGCGTCCGCCCTTCATCGCACCGGCGCGGTCATCCAAGCGAAGCCGGGCATCCGGATGGTGGTGCGGCTTGTGCGGGTCCAAGCCATGACACTTGATGCAGGACTGCTGGAAAATGGGCTGGATGTCCCGGGCGAAGTTCACCTTGGGCTCCTGCGCGGAGGCTGCCGCGGCCGCGGCCAAAACGAGAGCGAGGACCGGCGCGCTGCGGATAAGCGTTTTCATGAGCGTTTCTCCTTTGATGACGGATGGGCGTCGCTGGCGGACGCGTCAGGCACGGCGTCCCAAACTTTTTGAGCCGTCCGAGGCAGATAGTGCATGTTTTGCAGGAAAAGCACAAGCTGCCAAATCTGTTTTAGGGTCAAGGCGCCGCCGAAGGCCGGCATGCCCGTCATGCGGATGCCGTGGGCGATTTTCCAATACACGTCGCCGGGGTTGTCGTCCGCGACGCCGTAGCGCGCGAGCTGCGGCGCCTTCTGGTAGAGGCCGCGGGCGACGTTGGAGGCCCGGCCGTCGGCCGCGCCGTGGCAGATCGCGCAGTTGGCGGCGTAGATGCGCACGCCCGCCACGAAGTTGGCCTCGGTGTAGGCGACCGGGTTGGGCTTGGTGGTGGCTTCGCGCAGGATAAGCGCGTTTAAGGCCGTGGTCGCGAGCCAGCGCTCCAGGGCAGGCGGCGGCGCGTCCGCGTTGGCTGGCAGCCAGCCGCGCGTGGCCGCGAGGTAGACTCCGGAGATTTCCGCGCTCACGGCGGCCAAGACGCCCAGCGCGGCGCCCAAAAGCAGGGCGCTCCAGAATTTGCGACCGGGCTTTGAACGGGGTGCCATGCGCGCTCAGTATAAAATTTTGCCGGGTGTAAACGCCAGAATCAGAATCCGGAACTCTCCGCGCCCGCCCGCAGGGGCTTATCGCGGAGAGTTAGGCGCGGCCCCGCCCAAACCGGCCGCAGCTTGAAGCTTTAACAGACGCGCGTTCAATTTCTCGTACACGGCGGCGCGCCGCTTGACCTCGGCGGTTCCGCAGGCGCTCTTGCCGCACTGCGGCTGGAGGGCGGAAGGCTTCGCCATCACCTGCCCAATGGAGGTCAGAGCCTTTTGCCGGAACAAATCCAACGATCCCTCCTCGAGCGCCTGAAGGCGCGTCAGCGCGGCCTGCTGCTTTCTGCCGCAAGGCCGACGTAGAGCGCGGCGGGCTCCTGCGCAGGGCCCGCTTGAAGCAATCCATGCACCCCGTCGCGCCGGGGCAGGCGGCGGGGGATTTCCGCGCGACTTCGACTTCCAGGGCGGCAATATGCGAGCACTCCCGGCCGATATCCTCGAGATAGTCTCCCGCGACCGGATATCCGTGCGCCTTCTTCACGGAGCCCGCCTTTATTTCGCCTGCGCAGAGTTGATCCATGGATGCAGCCGCATGGGGCGCGGGCGCGAAGACCGCGAAAACCGCGGCGAAAAGCGTGGCGGCGCCTTGATGAAGGCCTCCGTCATTACTGTTATCCCGACAGCGAAGAAAATCAAGAGTTTAAATCGACGTCAAGCGGCGCGATGGCGAGCAGAAGCACGCCGACTTTCCGCATCGCGTCTTCGATGCGCTCTCTGTCCCGACCCCTACCTCATCCGCGATGGAGGCGCTGCAAAAGTTCCCAGGCCTCGAAATCGCGCGGTTCGCCTGCGGACGCGCCCGCACCAGCCTATTCGTTTTGTAGAATCGCCCAGGGACTTCCCATGCGCTTGACCAAACTCTTGAGCCTGCGCTTCATCACGGCCGCGTGCGCGGGCCTGGGAGAGATCGAGCGCTGGCGGCGTGCCACGACTGTTTTGCAGCAGTTGGTAGCGGAGATAGGCCGTGCTTGAGCCCATCCTGATTTTCCTGGGGTTTTTCGCGGCCGGGCTTTGGAGCGCCGCGCCCAGCGTGACCTTCGGCGACGCGGGGGAATACGCGGCCAGCGTGGCGGCCTTGGGCCTGCCCCACGCGCCGGGCTATCCCATCTACGTCTTGATGTCCCGGGCGCTGGGCACCTTTTTGGCCGCGGGCAACTGGGCCTACCGCACCAACGTTTTCTCCGCGCTCTGCGGCGCGCTGGCCCTGGCGATTTTCGTAAACGCCGCCAAGCGCGCGGGCTTAAGCCGCCCGGCGCGGCTCTTTGCCGCGCTTGTTTTGGGCTGCTGCGTCCTGTGGCGCTACGAATCGGCCGTAACCGAGGTCTTCGCGCTGCACATGCTCTTTGCCGCGGCCGCGATTTGGGTGGTCTTCCGGTTCCGGGAGCAACTCTGGGGCGACAAGCCCATGGCCGCGGCGGGCCTGGTCTTCGGCTTGGGCATGGCCAACCACCAGACCATCGTGCTGATTTTCCCGGCGCTGGCCGCGGAGCTGTGGATCAGCGCCGCGCGGACATCTCCTGCGCTCACCCCGATGCGGGATTTCACGGGCTCAGTTCGCTACGGAGACACCCGCGCGGCGCTGCAGCGAATTTCCCACGCGGCCGTGGTGTTCGGCCTATTTTTCGTGCTGGGACTCTGCGCGTACATTTATCTCCCGGTGCGCGCGGCGCATGTGCCGCCCTTGGATTGGGACCAGCCCACCACCTGGGCGCGCTTCTGGCACATGTTTTTTCGCCGAGACTACGGCTCGTTTTCGCTGACCGTGCAGGGCGCGCAGACGCGCGGCGTGCGCGCGTGGGCCCTCCAGCTCGCGCGCTACGGACGATATTCCCTGCGCGAGTTGGGCTGGCCCGCAGCGGCGCTATCGGCCATTGGCGCCGCGGCTTGGACGAAGTTGAAGCTGCGCTCAAGCCTCGCCTTTCCGTTGCTCATCCTCTTTATCGCGGGGCCCTTTTTTCTGATGCTGGGCAACCCGCCCTTCGACGCGCAGACCAGCTCCGCGTTGCAGCGCTTCTACCTGGCCTCGTGGCTAGGCGCGGCGCTCCTGGCCGGCGCGGGCGTGGAGGCCCTCGAAATGATTCTGCCGCGCGCGGCAGGGCGCGCCGCGGCTTGGGCCCTATGCCTGTGCCCGCTCTTGGCGGCCTTCGGCTCGGCCGGGGCCTGGAACGAGCGGGGAGATTTTGCCTCCTACGACTATGGCCGCGCGATTCTGCACAGCCTGCCGCCCGGCTCCTCCTTATATATGGACGGGGGGGACGACACGTTTTATTCGTTGGCTTTTCTGACCCGGGCCGAGGGCCTGCGGCCGGACGTGGACCTGCACGACCGCGGAGGTCTCGTTTTCGCCAACCCTTACGGTCCGGACTTTCTCGACTTGCCCAAAGAGATGAAGGAAAGCCGCCGCGACGCGGTGGAAAGCGCCCTCGCGCGCACGGGCCGGCTCTATTACGCCACGCTCAATCCCCATATCCTGCCCGGCTTTGTCTTGAATCCCGCGGGGCTGCTCTACCACCCAGCCGCGAAGGCCGGCGGCGCTGCCGTCGACCAAGCCCTGTGGGCGATTTATCCCGAGCGCTGGGAGATGAGCCTGTTGCAAAACCACTACCGCGACCGGGACCTGGTCGCGTTCTACCCCGTCATGCGCGCGGCGGACTTGGCGGCGCGGGGGGATTTTCCGCAAGCCATCACGGACCTTGAAGAGACCTGGCTTTTGGCGCCCGACGCCTTGTGGACCCAAAAGCAGGTCGTCTACCAGCTGGAATTTATCGCCTATGACGCGGCGCAAAAATCCTTGTGGCCCCAGGCGCAGGGCGCCTTGGAGTTGGCGCGCGCCGTGTATCCCGGCGACGCGGACGTGTTGTGCAACCTGGGCGTAGCCTACGAGCACTTGGGCCGACCGAAAACCGCCGAGGCGCTCTACTTGGAAGCCACGGCTAAGAATCTGAACTGGGCCGAGGCTTACTATGATTTGGGCGAGCTCTACTGGAAGCAAAAGCGCTGGAAAGAAGCCGCCGCGGCGCTTTCGCAAGCGTCACGCCTTGTCCCTGGCAACGCGACGTGGGCGAATTTCGCGCGGGGAGCGGCCTTCCGGGCGGCGCGGGCCGGTCAATAATGAAAAATCGCCGCGGGCACTCGGAGCCGGAGAGACCCCTGGGCGGGATTGGGATCCCCTTTAATGGATTTTTAAAAATTCTCATCGTTGATTTAAGTCGCATGCTGCCCGGCCCCTACGCGACGCAAATCCTGGCCGACATGGGCTGCCGCGTCACGCACGTCGAGCTTCCTTATTTCCAGGACCCCTTGAAGGCTTTTTCTCCCGCGATTGGCGGGATTGGATCCATGTACCGGCTCATCAACCGGGGGAAAAAGACGCTGAGCCTCGATTTTCGTAAGCCCTCGGGACTGCGGCGGCTGCGCGACATGCTGGGCAAGGCGGACGTCCTGGTGGAAGGCTTTCGGCCCGGGGTCATGGAGCGCATCGGCCTGGGTTTCGAGGCTGTGCGCCGCGTCAACCCGCGCTTGGTTTACTGCTCGATTTCGGGCTACAATCCCGCGTCGGCCTGGGGCCGCAAAGCGGGGCACGACTTGAATTTCCTGGCCATGAGCGGCTTTCTAGGCCTGGGCACCTCCGCGGGGCAAGTCGCGTTTCCCTCGGCGCAAATCGCGGACTTGGCCGGCAGCATGGCCGCCGTTTCCGGAATTTTGGCGGCTCTGTTGGAAAGAGACCGGACTCGGCGCGGGCGCCGCATCCGGATTTCAATGACGGACGCCGTGCACTCGTGGCTAGTCGCGGCCCTGGGGCACTGGCGGGCGACCGGAGAGGATCCGGGCCGGGGCCGGCATTGGTGGAACGGCGCCCACCCCTTTTATCGCCTCTACGAAACTAAAGACGGCGCCTTGCTGGCCGTGGCCGCACTTGAAAAGGGATTCGCCTTGGCCCTTCTCGATCTCCTGGATCTGGCCAAGCTCAAGCCCATGGCCGACGACCCGCTCAAAAACGCCGCGGCGCTCTCCAGGAAAATTCAAAAAGTTTTTAAATTGGCGGACCGCGAAGAATGGATGAAGCGCTTTGCGGCCAAGGACGTCTGCGTGACGGCGGTCCTTTGCCTGGCGGAGGCGGCGCGCTTCCTGCGCGAAAGCGCCGCCAAGGGCCGGGCACGCCGCTAAAATCAGCCCTTTATCGGCAGCCCGCCGGCCTTCGGGCCTTCAAGCGCGGGCCGGGTGGCGAGCCAGTAGGCCAAAATTCCCAGAAGCGCGCCGGAGGGGATGTCCACCAGGAAATGCTGCTTGACCAGCACGGTCGACGCGGCGATGATCCCGGCCACAATGAAAAAAAGCGCGCTCCAGCGCTTGGCGAGCATCCGGGTCGCGACCAGGGAGACGAAAACCGTGTTGGCCACGTGCAGAGAGGGAAAAATGCAGTGGCCGCTGTCCACGGCGTAGAGCTCGCGCAGGGCCTGCGCGCTTAAGCCCACGCCCGGCACGGACGGATGGACGATGCGCGTGGGGAAAAAATAAAAAATCAGGCCGGCGGCCGCGAACTGGAAAAGGAAGCCCAGCAGAATCGCCCAGAATACACGCGCCCTGCGAAAGACCCCCGGAAAAAAAGCGGCGCTCACGCAGAACGGGTAATAAAGCAGGTAGATCCAAACCCAGGCAGGCTCCAGGGGGATGAGGCCGTCCCAGGGCAGCGCGGCGGGGTGGAAGCTCTGCAGCGACGCGCAGAAGTTTTCCATCCTCAGAAAGCCAGCGACCAGCAAAGCGGCGGCGACCAGGGCCACGGCGGCCCTGGCAAACTCGCTTTGCCCCCAACCCGTCGTTTCGCGCGGGCCCGGGCCCGCGAGCGTCCGTTCCTCTTGCAATAGCGCCACGGATTGGTAGATGGTATCAATGGCCCCCTCGTCGTGTAAAGCCCGGGGAGCGGCCTTCGCCCTCATTGAAAACCGCCGGGCAATCTGGCAATATTCAAGGATGATCAACCGGCCAGTAGCCAAGCGCTTGGCCGCCGCGAGCGCCGCGCTCGGCCTGTTCTTCGGCTTCTTCGCGCTTTACCTGTTCACCGCCTTTCCGGCCTTGGCGCCCTATCGCGACTCGGGCGAGATGGCCACCAGCGCCTGGACCTTGGGCGTGTCCCACCCGACAGGATACCCGCTCTACATCATGCTGGGACACGTCATGGACCTTGTGCCTCTGGGCAATCCCGCCTACCGGCTGATGATCTTGTCGGCCCTGGCCGGTGCCGCGGCCGTCTCGGCGCTCTATATTCTTAGCGAAAGATTCTTCGGCGCGATTGCGGCGCTGGGCGCGGCGCTGCTCCTGGGCCCGAACTCGGATTTCTGGGCCGTGTCCCAGGTCCAGGAGATGTATTCGCTCTCCATTTTGCTCGCCGTCATTTTGATCGCCCTGGCGCTGAGTTTGGGCCGAGCTTATCGGGAAAAAGTTTGGCTGGGCTTTGTCTTCTTGTTCGGCCTATTCTTGGGCAACCGCCTCGAAATACTTATGCTGATTCCCGGGCTCTTGTGGCTGGTGCTCGGCGACGAGGACAAAAACAAAACCGCGCTCTGGTCGGTGTTTTCATTTTTGGTTTTTCCCGCCATAATGGCCTTGTCCAAGAAAAACTATCCCCTCGCGATCTTGATCGCAGGCACGGTCCTGTGGCTCTGCCCCGTGAAAGATCGCTTGCGCTGGGCCATGCGGAGCGCCGTCTTCGCGGCTTTGGGTCTCTCGGTCTACGCCTACTTGTCACTGCGCTCGGCCGCGGGACCGTGGCTTGACTGGCACCACCCCGCGGTCTTCGGGAATTTGATCGCGAGCGTGCTGCGCACCAAGTACGGCGGCACTCTGGATCTCATCTCCGAGAACTACCGCATCGGCCAGCTCTTCGGCGTCAACATGGTCCTCTACGCCCAGCACCTTTGGAGACAGTTCTCCCTGGTAGGCTTGGCCGCCTGCGCCGCGGGGTTCTTCAAATGTTGGAGGGATGAGCGCCGGCGCTGGTTGGGGCTTTTGGCCTGCTGGTATTGGACCGGGCCTTTCTTTCTCTTCATCGCTAACATGCCGCCCAACCCGCACGCCGCCGCCATCGTCCTGCCGTACTACCTGCTTCCGGACATCATCCTGATCCTGTGGGCCGCTGAGGGCATCGCTTGGCTCGCGCAAAGCGTTTGTCCAGCGCTGGCCGCCGCCGCGGTCGCGGCGCTGGCGCTGGCGCCGCTCTTGGCCGGGCGGGTTCACGCCATGGACCGAAGGAGCCACTTCTTTAGCCTCGACTACGCGCGCAACGTTTTTCTCTGCGTTCCGCCGCGCGGCACGGTCATCGTCAAGGAAGACGTGCCGGTCTACACCCTGTGGTTCTACCAGACCGTGATGGGCCTGCGGCCGGAGGTGCGCGTGGTGGCGCAGGGGCTCTCCGGCGCGCCATGGTACCAAAACGGCTTCCAGAAAGATCACCCCAACGCCTTTATCGGCGAGGCGGAGAGCGACGCGGGCTTAAAACAGCTCGCGGCCGCTGATGCGCCGGCCTTCGCCACGCCCGACGCCGCCGTTCCGCAGGACCTGGCGGGCTCGGCGAAATCCCAAGGGTTTTTAATCGGATGGCAACAAAAATACGATGCACGGGCTTCAGTCGCGCCCTGGAGCTTGATGGCTTTTCGCGGCGATTACGATTACGACGCCTACCACGACTTTTTCACCTCGGATGTGGTCGCGGACTACAGCCAGGCGCTCTACAAGGCGGGCTCGGACGCTTATGAGACGGGCCTGAAGTCCCTGGGTCTTTCGCAAATCAGATGGGGCTGGGCCATGGACTGGCTTTCGCCACAGGCGCCGGCCTTTTTGGGCTACGACGCCTTCTCGCGCGGCGACTACGCGCTCGCAGCCCAAAATTACGCGCTCGCGGCCCGAATCGGCGCGCGCTTGGTCGTTCTGGCCGGCCAATACGCCGCGCTGCCCGGCGTCGTCGCCGAAATTAAAAAGCAGGAGGCCGATGCCTTGATGCACGAGGGCGTGGCCGAGCAGCATCTGGGGAATCCTGCCCGCGCCGAGCGGAGCTACCAGAACTCGCTCGCGATTTATCCTCTGGCCGAAACCCACTACGACTACGCGGTGCTCTATTGGGGCAAGGATTGGGGCATCGCGGCGCGCGAGCTCTCTTTGGCCCTGCAAGTCGATCCGCGTTACGCGCCGGCGCTGCATTACCTGCCGGAAATTCGGAGCCGCCTCGCCAAGCGCCCGTCCCACAGATGAAACGGCTTGAGCGTTTTTCAGAACCGGCCGCCGTGCTTTTTTCCTGGGGGCTCTTCCTCGTTCTCCTTTGCCGCCTCTGGCCGTATCAAGGCGTATTCACGGGCGAGGCGCTAAGCGGCATCGCGGCCTACGCCTGGATTCATCAGATTCCCAACATGTTCACGGGGCCGAGCGCCGCGGTCTTTGGTTGGAAAACGCCCCTGATGTTAAACCCCTCGCACGGACCGTGGGGGATTTACTTGCTCTCGCCCTTTGTCGCCTTGGGCGGCGGCACGCTGGCATCGCTGCGGAGCTACTCCGCGCTCATGTTTCTCCTCGCGCTCTGGGGAACGTGGCGGCTGACTTTTCTCGCCACGGAAAGCAAGGCGGCCGCGTTTCTCTCGACGGTCCTGCTGGCCGTCTGTCCCGCAATGGCGATGACGCGCAGCGAATATGTCAGTGCGCCGGACGTGGCGGCGTCCGTCTGGGCCTTGTGCTTCGCCCTGTCATTCGTCCGCGCGCGCAAGCCGGCTTATGCCTGGGCGGCCTGCGCCGCTTTTTTTATGGGGCTCTGCACCCGGACCTGGGTGGCGGGCCTCGGCGCAGGTCTTGCGCTTTACGCGGCCCTGGTCTGGCGCGAGGTCATCGCCCTGCTGCCAAAGTCCAATGCCGCCAAAGCCCGGCTCATCTCCGGATTCCTCCTCTGCGCCGGGATTTTCCTGCTGCCCATCCTTGCTTGGAACGCGGCTCATGGCTGGTTCAGCGTCTTTTTTTATGCCCGCCGTCTCGTCAATCGAGACTCGCCAACGTGCGGTTTGCCCGGCTACGAGACCTGCAGCAACTTGGCGTATTGGATGAACCTGAAGTTCAACGCGAGCCAATTGGTGAGCCTGTGCGACGGCCCAGAGGGCGTCATGATCCCGGAGCCGTGGCACTGGCTCTATGCCGCGACGCTTCTGCTCTCTTTGGCTTTTGCCGCTCGAAGCGCCTGGCGACGGCGCACGCTTTGGAGCGCCACGGCGGCTCTCTGGATTATCGCCATCGGATATTTTCTCATCGCGGCCGTAAGCCCGACCGATCAGCTGGCCATCCATTTGACCCCCTTGGTTCCCATCCTGGCCGTGCTGGCGGTTTCCTGGATTGCCGACGTTCCCGCCGGGCGGCCGCGCGCGGCCGCCCGGTGCGCGCTGGCCCTGGCCTGCGCCGCCCAGTTCGCCGGCGATGCCCGGCTTTTTCGAAAGGATAATGTCGACGTGGCCGCGGCGCACTGGTACGAGATGTCGCCGCTGATTATTCAAGCGTCTCAATGGGCCGGCCAGGAAGCGCGGATTCCCATCATTTCCTTGTCGGTGCCATTCACCGCCGCAGCGCCTTATTTTTCGCAGGGCCGGGCGGTTCTTATTCCGTGGCCTGACCGGATTTTAAGCAACCGTCTTCCTTGGAGGAGGTGGCTGCTCCGCAAGGACAGGCCTTATTTCCTCGTTGAGAACGACACGGAATCGGACATAGCCCGCGAGCTTAAAGCCGCAGCGGCAAGGCTGGACGCGCCCTTGGCGCGGGTCAAGGTTTTTCGCGATCCGACGGGCCGGCCGGCCCTTGAGATATACCGGGTTCGGTGATAACGGAACGGCCTAGCGGTTGGGGAACTCGCTCCAGCGGAAGTTGATGAGGCCCAACACGTCGTAACCGCCGTCGAAGCGCAGGTAGCCCACGTCGAAGTTCGCGTGCAGGAAGGAGCCCACGCGGAAGTTGAAGAGAATCGGGTGGAGCGCCGCGCCGTTGAACTCCATGACCTCCATGCCCAGGGGCATGTTCTTGTGCGGAAAGCCAAAGACGCTGGCGAAAGGCACGCTGTTGGTGTGCACCGTCTGGCCCGGCTCGCCGTGGTAGAAAATAAAGGCGCTGGGGGACAAGAAGCCCGAAAGTTGGGAGACGAAGTCGCCCATGTCGCCCTGCATATAGCCCACGCTGGTGCGCACGGGCCCGAACTTCTTGCTGGCCACCACGTAGGCGTCGGTCAAAATCTTGGTCTTATTGCTCGCGACCGTGACCGTTTCCGTGGGCGCGTTGGTTGTCGGCGTGGGCTGGGAGGTGTCTAGGAAGGACAGCGTGCCCTCCGTGCCGAAGGCCAGGGCGGGCCGGTATTTGGTCTCGGACTGTACCTGCATCTTGCCGTCGATGGTCAAAAGCCACAGGCCGACTTGATCAAGGTAGTTGGTGTGCGTGGGGTCGTTGGCGTAGTTGTTCTTTCCGTAGAGGCGGCCGATGTAGTAGGTGCCGTTGAAATCCAGACTCAAACCCGGGTTGGTGAAATGCCCCATGCCCCGGTAGGCGGTCGGCGTCAAAATCATGCCCGAGACCGGCACCGGCAGGGCCGCTGCGGCGGCCGAGGACTGCGCCACGGATTTTTGCTGGACGTCGAAAACCAGGCGCACCTCGTTGGTCGAGGCCGAAATGCCGAAATATTCCGACGGCGTGGGCGAGCCGGGGATGGCGTAGACCGCGGGGGTCACTTCGGCGAAGTCTCCCAGGCCCTTCAAGTTGTCCACGTCGGAAAGGATGTCGGCCTTGGTGTAGAGCTCGCCGGGCGCGCCGCGCACCTGATCGCGCCAAGTCATGTTGGCGACCAGTTGGTTGTTGGAGACAAACACGATTTCGCCCAGCACCCAGGGGCCCTTGTCCAGAGAAAGCGGCTGGCCCAGATTCAAGGCCGGCGCCGATGACGCGCTCACGGCCTCGGTGGAGACAGGGTGCATCCAGGACTGCGCGCCGGCCCGGGCCGGGAAAAGGCAGACGGCGGCCGTCGCCGCGAGCCAGATGTATTTTTTCATCGACGATGCACTATAGCTTAAATAAAAACGGGCTAACAAGGAAACTGCTCTCTCTTAGCGGCGCTAGCTCCACGACGTTTCCAGCAGCTTCCGGGAGTTCCGATAGTAAAAATAGGCGGAACTCCATGAGGCCGCGACGCACATGACGGTCAGGCCGTAGACCAACTCGCCCGTCCAGGACGGGGCGGCAGCGGGCCAGGTTTCCATCGCGGCCAAGATGCCGATGACGGTCAGCACCGCGAAGCTTTGAAAACCCATCTTCCATTTGCCCCATTTCTCCGCGGCAACGGGCCGGTTGGAAACGGCCGAGAGCACGCGCAGGCCTCCGATCAAGAGCTCCCGCGCGAGAATCAGGAATACGGCCCAGAGAGGGACCATCCGCGGGTAAGAGCGTTCCAAAGCCATCAAGGCGCCCAGGACCAGGACCTTGTCCGCGATGGGGTCGGCCACCTTGCCGAAGGCGCTGACTTTCTTCATGCGCCGCGCGATTTGCCCGTCGAACCAGTCCGTCGCGATGGCCAGCCCGAAGATGAAAAACGCCGTCCAGTGGAAGGCGGGCCGGGAGCGCAGGAGCGCCGCGAAAACGGCGCAGGCCATCACGAAGCGCGCCACGGTCAGCCGGTTGGCCAGATTCATCGGTTCGGGGATCGTTAAAGCGCGTCAGCGCGCCCGTATGAGATATCGTTCCGACATGTTGGGAATGATGGAATAGGGGGCACCGTTGACCATCAAATCGAAGGCCCGGGGGTCGCCGGTCTCGAGAACGACGTTCTTGCGCGCCTTCCATTCGCGCATCCCTCCCTTCGGAACCCTGCCGGCGAAAGCCGGCTTGCCATCGACCAGGACGCGGAGCCAGACTTCATGATGGAAAATGATGGTTAAATCCACCTTGGCGGGAAAAGCGGCGGCTTGCGGCGCGGCGGCGTCCGCCGGAACGGCTTCAGCCGGGCGCTTGGGAAGCCACATGGACGAAGACGCATGCCACAGCCAAATCGCGAAGGCGGCCAAGACCGCGATGGAGGCGGTCATGAGCAGCCGGTAACTGTCCGACCCGCGGGGAGCGGCGTGGTTTTCCGCGTGCGAGATCTCTTCGCCGGCATGCGCGTTATCCATTTTCGCCGTCGGCGTCTCGGGCTTCTCCATCTCGCTGTTCGCGGCGCCTTCGCCACGCAGCGAGGCCTTCGAAAGCCCCAGGTGTTCGCTGTAGATGTTGAAAAAGCCCTCGGCGTAGACGGGCGCGGGGAAATCGTCGATGCGCCCGTCTTCCAGCGCCGCCAGGAATTTCCTGGGAACGCGCGTCTGGCGGGCGGCGTCCTCCAGGCTCTCGCCCTTTTTAAGGCGCGCGCGCTTGAGCGCGTCCCCGGCGACGGCAAGTTCTCCCGCCGTCATTGGCCCGCCTGCGGGAGCTTGAAGTTCCGAAAAACGTCGGCGTCGGGCGGCGGCGTGAAATGAAATGCGTTGCCCGAAATCGCGGGGTTCAAGCGCACGTCGGAGAAAACCGACTCCATGGTGACGCTTCCGACCGTCATCCAGGTCCGCGCGGGAAAGTAATCGCGGGTGGAAAGGCCCAGGCGCAAAGTGTAGCCGCCGCCATTTTTGGGCTTTAAGTCCAGGAGCACGTCGTAAAAACCCCGCGCGTCCGGCGCCGACACGGACGCGATGGAGACCTCGTAGTCCGCAAGCATCCGGCCATAATGCCCGAAATCAAGAAGCTGCCGGGCCATGGGCTGGGATTCTTTCCAGTCCGCGACACTGGTCTCGATGGCCTGGCCGGCGGACGGGCGCCAAATCCACAGGTCCTTGCCGTCCAGCACCACGCTCTGCGCCTCGGGCGTCTTGTACTCGATGCGCAGCAAGTCGGGCTTCTTGTACTGCACGAAGCCGGACACGCTCTGGGACGGGGCACCCGCGCCCAAATTCATTTCCTCGACGAACCGGCAGGTCAAGGAGGTCATGCTGGAGTCCAAGGCGTCGAAGTGAGCGGCGATGTCGGCCAACGTGGGGGGCGCAGAAGCGGCGAAGGAGGGGAAAGGATGGAACAGAAGGAAGAGAAGGGAAAGGAACGCAACGGAGAGGAACGGAAGAAAACGGAAAGAAAAAGAAGACGGCACGGGAAGCGGGGGAGAATTTCTCCGCTGCGTTTTTTCGCTTTTCCGGTCCTTTCCTTTCTTTTCCATCCGTTTCCTTCCATTCCTTCTTTTTTCTTTCCGCACCCCTACTTTCCCAGAGGAACCTGGGGGAAATACTGCCGCATGTAGTCCTCGATACGGTCGAAATTGATTTCCCAGCGGTTGGAGCCTTCGGGCTTGAAAATCATCTCCTTGATTTCGAGCAGGCTAAGCAGATTGGTCGCGCGCGCCGAGGAACCGAACTGGGACTTGAGCAGATCCTGGGAGACGCGCCGGCGCTCCAAAACCAGCTTCAGGGCTTGCGAGAATTCCAAGGGCTCGACGCCGAAAGACGCCAAATCATCGGCGCTGCTCGCCGCGGCCATGGTCTCCAGCATCGGGTAGCTGGGCTTGCCCTGGGTCTTTAAGTGCTTGACCACCGCGCGGATTTCCTGCTCGCTGACGTACGCCCCCTGGCAGCGCTCGGGCCTCTGCGCGCCGGCGGCCAAGTAGAGCATGTCGCCGCGGCCCTGCAAGGACTCGGCGCCCACGCCATCCAAGATGACCTTCGAGTCCACGCGGGAAATCACCTGCATCGCCAGCCGCGCGGGCAAATTGGCCTTGATGACGCCCGTGATGACGTCCACCGAGGGCCGCTGGGTGGCCAACACCAGGTGGATGCCCACCGCGCGCGCCATCTGGGTCAGCCGCTGGATGGCGTCCTCGACCCGTTCCTGCGAGACCAGCATCAGGTCCGCCAGCTCGTCGATGATGACCACGACGAAGAACTCCCTCTCCATCTCGTTCTTGTCAGCTTCCTCGTTGTAGGCGTCGATGTTGCGCACGCCCATGTGCTGGAACTTCTCGTAGCGCTTTTCCATGAGCTTGACCAGGGCGCCCAGGGACTTGGCCGCGGCCTTGGGGCTGGTGATCACGCCCGCTTCCTCGCAGGGCGCGGTCGGATCGAAAAGATGGGGGATGCCGTCGTAGAAAGTCAGCTCCAGGCGCTTGGGGTCGATCATCAGGAACTTGACCTCGTCCGGGCGCCGGCGCATCAAGATGGACATGACCAGCGCGTGCAGGGCCACGGACTTGCCGCTGTTGGTCGCGCCCGCCACCAGCAGGTGGGGCATCTTCTGTAAATCGACCGCCGTGGGCTCGCCGTCGGCGGAGAGGCCCAGCGCGAAGGACAGGGGCGGCGCCTGCGAGGGGAGAACCGGCATGCCCAAAATATCCCGCAGCACGACCATGGCCGGCTTGTGGTTGGGGATTTCCACGCCTACCGCGGCCTTGCCGGGAATGGGCGCGATGATGCGGATGCCGCGCGCCTTCATGGACAAGGCGATGTCGTTCTCCAAAGAGACGATCGAACTCACCTTGACGCCCGGCGCGGGAGAAAGCTCGTAGCGCGTGATGACGGGACCCGGCGAGCAGCCGCTCACGCTGGCCTCGACGCCGAAGCTCTTCAAGGTCTTCTCCAGCTCCTGGGCGGCCAGGGTCAACTCCTCCTGCGAGGGTTTGCCGCGCTCCGTAGACGGCGGCGGCGGCTGGAGCAAGTCGGGCGGCGGGGCCTGGTAGTTGGCGTAAGGCGATCCCGGCGCCGGCGGCGGGGGCGCCTTGGCCGGAGCGTGGGCGCGCGCGGCGGACCTGGATTTTTCCTCACGGATGACCATCGCCGGCCTGGCGGGCTCGGACGCGGTTGAATTCTGCGGCATGGGCCCGGCGGCTTTCGCCGAGGCCTTGGCCGTAACCGCGGCCGTTGCCTCGCTCTTTTCCCGCTCTAGGCGCGCGCGCTTTAACTCAAGGGCCAAATCCTTACGCGCTTTCTGCCAGTTGCGGTAGTCCGCGGCCAACGTCTTGAACCCCTGGACCAAGAGCCGGGACCAATGGATGCCGAAGGCCAGGTGCAGTGATAAGAGAAGAAGGGTCAGAACGATAGCCAGCGTGCCAAAGCCTCCCACCGAGCCGTAGAACGCCTGCTCCACGGCCTTGCCGAAGGCGCCGCCGCCGGCCGCGGCATTGGCAAAGAGCCACTGCCCGAACAAGGACGCGGCCACGCACAAATCCGCCAGGGCTATGAGGGAGCCCAAGGCGGCTAGGCGCATGCGGCTGGAATCCTTGTGGAAGTACTGGAACAAGACGGCCGCCAGGAAAACCGGGATGAAATAGGTGGGGAGGCCCAGAAGGCGGATGAGGACCTCGTGCGCGGCGCGCCCGAAGGGGCCGGAAAGCGCGGGGGCGTAGACCAGCGCGGCGAAGTAGAGCGAGGCGCACAGCCCCAAAAGCCAGCGCGCAGCCGATGAAAAGGCGCTGTTTTTCCGGCTCTTCTTGGAAGCTTTAGCGAAAAGGCGGCGGGAGGCTCTCCACATAAGGCTCCAGCCTTAGTCCCGGCGAACGAGAAAAATATCCTGGCCCAGCTTGACCGGCTTGCCGTTCTCGAGCAGCGCCTTGACGACCGTGCAGTCGAACTCGGCCTTGATCTCGTTGAAGACCTTCATGGCCTCGATCATGCCGATGATCTGCCCCGCCGAGACATGGTCGCCTTCCTTAATATAGGGCGGGCTCGACGGCGAGGGCGCGCGGTAGAAGATGCCCATCATGCCCGACTTGACCGTCACGCCGCCGGGAGGCAAGGCCGCGGGCGCGCTTGGCCCCGCGGGAGCCGTGGCGGCCGATCCGGCGGCCGCAGGAGCCGCGTAGGCTCCAGCGGCCGCCACGGGCACGGGAACCGGCATCGGCGCCGGAGCCTTGCGCCGCGCCAAGCGCACATGGCGGCCCGTTTCGCTCAGCTCGAGGCTCTCGAGATTATTCTGGAGCATGAAGTCGTAAATCGACTTAAGCTCGCCCAGAAGGCTCTCGCCTTTCTTGGGGAAAGGCGCTCCGCCGTTGCCGGTGCTTTTGCCGGTCCCACCGGCCGCGGCGTTTTTTTTCGGCATCAGTCCGGACGGCACTTAGCGGCGGTGGCGGCGTCCGTTGTCGCCGTTGCTGGGGCCCGAACGCCGCGGAGGCCGTCCCGCGTCGGCGAGCTCCGAGCCGGGAAAGAGCACCGCTTTTCGCGAGAGGCGGATTTTGCCGCCTTCGTCGACTTCCAGGACCTTGACCTCGACTTGGTCGCCTTCCTTCAAGACGTCCTCGACGCGCGCGACGCGGGTCTTGTCGATTTGGGAAATGTGCAGAAGCCCTTCGCGGCCGGGGAAAATCTCCACGAACGCGCCGAACTCCTTGATGGAGACCACGCGCCCCTTGTATATCTTGCCAATCTCGGCTTCCTGGCTCAAGGCCTCGACTTCGGCCTTGGCCTGCTCGCAGGCCTCGGAGTCCGTGCCGGCGATGAACACCGAGCCGTCCTCCTCGACTTCCACCTCGACGCCGTAGGTTTCGGTCAAGCGGCGGATGTTCTTGCCGCCGGGGCCGATAAGGGCGCCGATCTTGTCCTGCGGAATTTGGATGCGCATCAAGCGCGGCGCGTACTCAGAGAGCTCCGGGCGGGGTTTCTCCAAGGCCGCGTTCATCTTATCAAGAATGAAAAGCCGCGCCTTCTTGGCCTGTTCCAGGGCTTCGGTCATGATCTTGATGGAGAGTCCCTCGATTTTCATGTCCATCTGGAAGCCGGTGATGCCTTGGGTCGTGCCGGCCACCTTGAAGTCCATGTCGCCGTTGTGGTCTTCCACGCCGGCGATGTCGGTCAGGATGGCGTACTTGCCGCCCTCCAGGACCAAGCCCATCGCGATGCCCGCGCAGGCCGCCTTCATGGGGACGCCCGCGTCGAAGAGCGCCAAGCTCCCGCCGCAGACCGACGCCATCGAGGACGAGCCGTTGGACTCAAGGATGTCCGAGACCAGGCGGATGGTATAAGGAAACTCCTCTTCCGGCGGCAGCAGGGGCTCAAGCGAGCGGCGCGCCAAGGCGCCGTGGCCGATTTCCCGACGTCCGGGGCCGCGCTCCGGACGCACCTCGCCGACCGAGAAGGCCGGGAAGTTGTAGTGCATCATGAAGCGTTCTTTGTACTCGCCCTCCAGGACGTCCATGACCTGCATGTCGCCCGGGCTGCCCAAGGTCGCGCTCACGAAGGCCTGGGTCTGACCGCGGGTGAAGAGCACCGAGCCGTGCAGGCGCTTGAACACCGGCGTCTGGATGGTGATGGGGCGAATCTCATCGAAGCGCCGGCCGTCCGGACGCACGTGCTCTTCCAAGCTCACGCGCCGGCTCTCGGTGTAGACCACGTCCTCGATGATGGCCGAGACGTGCTTGACGCCGTCGGTGAACTCGGGTTTGGTCTTGGCGAGCTCCTCGACTTCCTTCTTAAGCTTGTCCTTGGCCTCGTCGACGCGCTCGTCCAGGCCGGCTTTGTCCAGCTTGGAGTGCAGGGCCGCGTTGATGGCTTCCTTGGCCTTGGGCGCGACGTAGGCTTCGACCGCCGCGGGATGCTCGAACTTGGAGGGCTCCCGCTTGGCCACCTTGCGTCCGGCCGCCTGGCTTTCCTTAAGCAGGCGCAGCTGCAGGTCGCAAATCCGATCGATGGCCTCGGAGGCGACCTCCAAAGCCTGGACGAAAACGTCCTCGCCGACCTCTTTAGCGCTGCCTTCCACCATCAGGAGCGCGCCCTTCTTGCCGGCCACGACGAGCTCCAGCTCAGCGTCTTCCCGCTCTTCGAAGGTGGGGAAAAGCACGAAGGCGCCGTTGCGGCGCACGATGCGCACAGCACCCACGGGCCCGTTCCACGGGACGTCGGAAAGAATCAGGGCGGTCGAGGCGCCGTTGATGGCCACCACGTCCGCGTCGTTCTCGGAGTCCGTGGAAATCACGATGCTCTGCACCATGGTCTCGAAGTTCCAGCCCGAGGGGAACAAAGGCCGGATGGGCCGGTCGATAAGCCGCGAGGAGAGAATTTCCTTCTCTCGCGGCCGGTTCTCACGCTTGAAGAATCCGCCCGGGATGCGCCCAGCCGCGTAGGTCCGCTCGCGGTAGTCGGAGGTCAAGGGCACGAAATCCACGTCCTTGGGCGTCCACGACGCCGTGGCGGCGGAGAGAACAACGGTCTCGCCCAGGTGCACGGTGACGGAGCCGCCGGCCTGCTTGGCGATGGTGCCGGTCTGCAGGCAAAAGGTCTTGCCGCCCACAGTTTCCTGCAGGCTGATTTTTTGAATGTTGTCCATGGCTATTTCCTTAGATCCAGCTGCTGGATCAGGCGGTTGTAGCCGGCGAAATCCGAGCGTTTAACGTAGCCCAGCAGGCGGCGGCGCTGTCCGACGAGCTTGAGCAGGCCGCGCTGGGAGGAGTAATCCTTCTTGTTTCCTTTAAGGTGTCCGGAGAGGCTTTTGATGCGTTCGGTCAACAGCGCAATTTGGACCTGGGAGCTTCCCACGTCCTTCGCGTTGACCGCGTACTTCTTTACGATTCCGCTTTTATTTTCTTTTGTTATCATATTGCCCAAATTATACGAACTGCGGGAAAGCCTGTCAAACCGACGGGCGGGGCCAACACGGCTTATTTTCCGAGCGTCCGGCGCCGTAGATAAAGCAGGTTTTGACGGGCCGCGGCCAAACCAGGATCAATGGCCAGCGCCTGCTCATAGAGCGCCTCGGCCCGCGCGATTTTTCCCTGCTTCGCGAGGATATTGCCCAGATTCACCCGTGCCGCGGCGAAATCGGGCTGAATCGCCAGGGCCCTGCGGTACTCGGCGACGGCCCGCGCGGTCTGGCCCAACGACGCCAACGCATCGCCCAAATTATTGCGAGCCCTGGCGTAGTCGGGGCTTATCGCCAGCGCCGCCGTATACTCGATGGAAGCCTGCGCGGCATTGCCTTGCGCGGCCAAGGCCAAGCCCAGATTGTTGCGGGCGACATCCGAGCCGGGATCCACGGCGACGGCCCGGCTCCAAAGCGTCTGCGAGTCGCGCCAAATTTCGGCTTGGCTCCAAGTCAGCCGCCCCAGGCCGAGAATAAGGACGCTCAGCGCCGCCACCAAAATTTTTCGGCCGCTCCGGCTCAGGCGGTTCAAGCCGGCCAAAACCGCGGCGCCGGCCAGCGCCGCCCAAGCCATGCAGGACAGATAGCTGTAGCGGTCGGCGGCGAACTGACGGCCGACGGGGAAAATTCCCGAGAGCGGCGCGATCAAGACGATGTAGCACGCCCACGCCGCCAAGCCCGCCGGCCATTTTTTCCTCAGCCCGATGAACAGAGCGGAAAGCGCCAGCACGGCCGCGACGCCGGCCAAAACCTCCCCGAAGGGAAGATGAAAGCCCGGCGGCAGTTCATAAAGGGGGGAGAGGTGCGCCGGAAAGAGCGTCTTCAGGGGATAAAACGCCAAGCCGAAAAAAACTTGCCCAATTCGCGGCACGAAGCTTTCCCGCGCCAAAGGCAAGAGCGCCCCGGCGCCGCGCTGTCCGGCCAGCGCGAGCGCGCCGAAAACCGCGGACAGGATGAGGAACGGAATTTTTTCCAGCAAAACCGGCCGGCACCGCGGCGAAAACCAGCCGCGGATATTTTCGGGAAGCCGGCGCAGCGGGTAAACGTCCAGAATTAGAAATACGGCGGGCAGCATGACGCCGCTGGCCTTGGCGCAAAGCGCCAGCAGGAAGCACGCGAGAGACGCCTTTAATTGCCGCCGCAGATAAAACAGCAGCGCGGCAAGATAAAATACGCCCGAGAGAACGTCGCGCCGCTCGGTCACCCAGGCCACCGACTCCACGCGTAAAGGGTGAAGCGCGAAAAAAAGCGCGGAGAATGCCGCGGCGGCGGAGGTGCGGGCCTCGTCCGCTTCGCCGGCTCCCCAGCGAAAGAGGATGCGGGCGGCGAAGTAAAACAGAACGGTGTTGGCCGCGTGCAAGATGAGGTTGGTGAGATGATAGCCGAAGGGGTTGAGCCCCCACAGCGCGTAGTCCAAGGAATAGCTCAGCCAGGAAAGCGGCTGGTAGCAGCCGCCGAAGGACGTGGCCAGCATCCATCGGATCTGGGCCAAGCCCAGGCCGCGGTAATGCCAGTTGGCCAGCAGGTTGGCGGCGTCGTCCCAATTGACGAAGCCCGCGTGCAGGACGGGCCAGAAGGCCGCGAACGTCGCGGCGCCAAGGCCGAGGGAAATAAGAACTTGCCTGCGCCGCTCGGCGGGCATCAGAATTCCGAGTGCTCCGGCAGGGAGATGGCGTCCAAAAGCCCGCGCCCAAAAACCAGGCGGGCAACGAACGGAAGCGCCGGGGCTTTGGCGATCTGATCGCGCAAGAACAAGCGCACGGCCGACTTCGGCGCGAAAACGCCCGCGAAGCCTATCGCCGCTTTCTGTTCGTCCGCCATGAACGGCGAGAGCAGCCCCTGATAGCGTGAAAACGCCCATCGGTAATCGCCCCTGGCGCGCGCGAGTTCTCCCGCGAGGGCGTAGGCGGAGATCATCGCCAAGGCCGAGCCTTGTCCGGCCAAGGCCACGCGTCCGCGGGACCACTCCGGCATTTGAATCTGGCTGACCCGGTCGAAGTAAAGCTCGGGGCTTTTGTCCAGCCGCGCGGAGGGCTCACGTAGCGGTGGCGGGTCAGCCTGTCGAAGGAGGATACTGGAAATCCGCTGGCTCTCCGACCGTCCTGGCCGACGATGCGCACCTCCTTGGCGGCGTAGCCCAGGCGCCTCAACTCGGGCACGAGCCCCATGCGCTCCGCCACGTCGAAGCCCGCGCCCCAGAAATCGATGACGTAGCCGGCCCATGCGCAGCGCCGGGGCGCGCTCGACAAGCGTCGGCTCAAAGCCGCGGCGCGAAAGCCAATAGGCCAGCGTCGGTCCGGCGATGCCGGCGCCGGAGATGAGCACCTTCATCCGCAGATCCTATAAAAAATTCCGCGCGCCCCGGCCCCAGGAGCAGGAGCAGGTAGGCTAAAAGCTTTTCGATTGCTAAAATAACCGGCTTGATCGACATCGTCATCTTCGTTTTTTATCTGGCCCTCGTGGCCGGCCTGGAATGGGCCGGCGCGCGGCGGCGGCGCAGCGGCGTGGGCGATTACGTGCTGGCCGGGCGCACGCTGACGCTGCCGTTTTTCGTGGCCACGCTGGTGCCCTCATTCTACGGCGGAGTGCTGGGCATCGGCGAGTTCACCTGGACCCACGGCCTGTCCAACTGGCTGGTGATGGCGCTGCCCTACTACGTCTTCGCCGCGTTCTACGCCCTGTTTTTGGCCGGGCGCATCCGCGCCAAGCCCGGCTTGACCATCGCGGATCATATCGAAAGCGCCTACGGCGTCAAGTTCGCGATTTTCGCGGCGCTGCTGGTTTTTCTGCTCTCCTCTCCCGCTGATGAGTTCGTGATGATCGGCACTTTGCTGTCCTATTTTTTCGGCATGCCTTTAAAGCCCGCCATGGCCCTGGGCGCCGTAGTGTCCCTGTTTTTCATGCTCAAAGGGGGGCTGCGCTCGGACGTGTGGGCCAACGCGCTCCAGTTCCTGCTGGTGCTGCTGGGATTTGCCGCAATTTTCCCTTTCGCCGCTGCGCGCGTGGGCGGCCCCGCGCATTTGGCGACGCTTTTGCCGCCGGGCTACCTAAGCCTGGCCGGCGGGCTTTCCCTCTGGCAGATTCTGGGCTGGTGGCTCATCGCGGCGTGGACCATCGTCGATCCGATATTCCACCAGCGCGCGGCCGCGGCCGGAAGCCCCGCCGTCGCCCGGCGCGGCATCCTGCTCTGCATCCCCTTTTGGATGGCCATCGACGCCATGACCACCTTGGCCGGGCTCTATGCGCGCGCGGCCCTGCCGCACTTAAGCCACCCCTTGATGGCCTATCCCAAGCTGGCCGATCACGTTTTACCGCCGGGCTTTCGCGCGCTGTTTTTCTGCGGCGTGGCCTCATCCGTGCTGGCGGGGATGCAGGGACGCATCCTGCAGTCCGCCATCAGCCTGGGCAAGGATGCCCTGGGGCGCGTGGCCAAGGCGGGGGACGCGGCGAAAGAAAAATTGACCATGATCGCCATGATTGCCAGCGCCGTGCTGGGCTACTTCCTGGCGGTGTGGATTCCCTCGGTGGTAGGGCTGTGGTACGCGCTGGGCTCGGCCGTCATCCCCGCGCTTTTGTGGCCGCTCTTGAGCGCTTATTACCCGCGCCTGCGCCCGGATGTCAAAATCGCCTTCGCCGCCTCGCTCGGCGCTTGCGTGATTTCCTTTACCTGGGTGGGCGCCGGGCACATCTTAGGCCACCCCCTGCTGGGAATGAACCCCATGTTCCCGGGCTTGATCTATTCCATGGCGGTATGGGGCTTCGGACTCTGGATAAGGCCGCGCGCCCTTTAGATTTTTTCGGCCAGGACGTCAATGTCGTACCCGTATTCAAGGCCTTCCCGGCGCCAGAGGCCGCGCCATTTAGCGGACAGGAAATAGGACGGCCATGAGGGTTGGGGCGGGATGGCGCGCTTGCATTCCTCAAGCGAGGGCGGCGAGGCGCCGTCGGGCGAAGAAGCTTCCGGCGCCCGCTTGAAAGTTTATTGGATGGAATACTCTCCGACCATGGCTCACGGCATCGCTATGCGCGAAGCGCGTCCCGAAGGAGATTTTCAAATAGGAGAATTGCTGGTCAACGCCTTCATCGCGACTTGCGCGTAAAAAATACCCGTCGTGGTCTACGACGACGCGCGAAAGGCGGATTTGCGGCGTGAGTTTATGTCGGCATGTTTGACAATGGGTTGGCCTTAGGTCCACTTCCTTATCGATATGATCCGGGACCGGACGCCAACTTCCAGGATGACCAACTTTGCGGCCCCACTGATGCGGGGGCTTGCTTTTCTTGACAGACTTCTCCGGTCCCTTCTTTTTGAAAGGGTTGGTTTTTTCTTGCGTTCGCTACGGATGCTTGAGGCGGGCGATAATCCGCTCAGCGATGTCGGGCCGGTTGAATTCCGTCGGATGGCGGGTCAACGCTGTCTTAAGCGCCCGTGAAATAAAGCCCATCTGGCGGGCGAAACGGCTACAGTGGCGACACATGGCCAAATGCAGGCGCACCATCCAGCGCGCGCGCCGGGGAGCCTTTTGGAACTCTTCCTCGGCCAGCATGCGCGTGACTTCCCGGCAGGACGGCATACCCATCATGACCGCTTCTCCCAATTCCTTTCCAGGCACTCCCTAAGCTTTATCCTCGCCCGATACATAAGCACCCGTAAATTAGTGTAGGAGACGCCTAGAACGTTACAAATCTCTTCCGCCGATTCGCCTTCGGCTTCTTTGAGGAAGAACGCCGTCCGCTGACTGGCCGAAAGGCCCTGCGCACACTGCTCAATGAGAGCCTGCATTTCGGCGTTCAGCGCCAACTCCTCGGGACCTTTGGGCGGCGCGGACCACATGCCGGCGGCGTTGAAACGCTTTTCAAACTCTTCTTCAACGGAGGCATCCAGACTCTCTTCCTTCCGCCTTTTGCGGCGCCAATCGGCGGCCTTATTATAAAGGATGCCGAAAAGGTAGGTCTTGAGCTGCGAGTGGCCTTCGAAGCGCTCCAATGCCTCCAAAAAAGCGGAAAAAGTTTCTTGGGCCAGCTCCTCTGCGTCCGCCTGGGAGAATCCCATGGCGAAGCCGGCCGCCAAGAGCGCGGGCGTATGCTCGCGGATGAGCTTCTCCATCGCGCCGTTTTGGCGCTGCTTGAGCGCAGCCAGTTCCGTTTCCGTATCGAAGTGCGCCATTGTCGCCATAGTGTAACATTCTAACAGTTTGTCATACTTACTTGCGGTGGGATAGGACGCATCAATAAGAGGTTTTTCCTGATGAAAAGATTGAAGTTTTTGCCGCTGGCCGCATGCCTGACGCTGGCCGCGTTGCCGTCCTTGTGGGCCGATACGCCGGGAGATACGGCTACGACCCAATATGTAACCACGTCCCATGGCTCCTTGGGCCTTTCCGGTTCGGTCTACCTCTATGATTACGCGCCGGCCGCCGTTTCCGGCGCGGCCAACAATTTCGATCTTTACGCCTTCATCTTGAACTTGGATGGCGCCTCGGCCGACGGCAAGACCGGCCTGCACGCTCAATTCCGCTACCGCGATACGCGGTTGCGTTCCTATTACCTCTCCAATGTATGGTTCCAAGAGCTCTACGCCTACCGCAAGACGCCCTGGGGGGATATGCACGTCGGCAAATTCTATCGGAGGGTCGGCATTCTTTGGGATGACTCATTTTTCGGGAACATCCAATATTTCAACGGCTTGAAGCTCGATCCCAACTACGGCGCGGAATGGGTGGGGAACGAGGCTTTGGCCCGAAACTTCAGCGTCGACTATTCTGCGCAATTTTTCCCAAACAACGGCAACACCGACGGCTCGCTCCCGGGGCGCGATGTAAACAGCGACCCTCTGGCCACGATGCGCAATACCGTGACTCTGCGAGTGGTTCCGACCTGGAAATGGGGAAAATCCGATTCGCTGGCCCTGGGACTATCCGCTCTAAATGCCAGTCTAGACCGTTCGACCACCACGGCGGGAAACTTCAACATCAACCAACTCGCGGCCGACGCGACCCTAACATGGGGGCCGTCCGTGACTTACGCCGAGATTCTGCGCCAGAACGGGGAACTCGATACCGCGCAAAATACACTGGGACGCCCAGCTTACGATACCGCGGTCTACCTTTTGGCCGGCACGCGCTGGCAAATTTGCCCCCGAGTCAACCTCCGCTTCAACTACAGCTCGGCCAATTACGTGGGCAAAAACGCCCGCGAGGAGGAATACGTCCCCGGCGCAGTAATAAGCCTGACTCAAAATTTGTCCCTCATCGCTGAGTTCGACTACTGGAGGATTCTGCCGCGAACCGGAGGGCAGAGCCTTCTTGATCGCAGCTATAATACGGTGCTGCGCTACGACTTCTAAGGGGAGAATGAAATGATCGCGAATTCCGCCGCAGCCCAAAGCCCGGCTCCGTCCGTCGGCGAACGTCTAGATCGACTTGAGTGGAGTCCGTTCCACACCCGGGTGAGCTTGGCCTTAGGAATAGCTTGGCTCCTCGATTCCTTTGAAGTCAACATCATCGGCAACGTCCTGGGCCTTTTGAAGAAGCTCTGGTCCATCAGCAGTTTTGAAAGTTCGCTTTTGGTGAGCGTGTGGCTCGTCGGCATCATGCTGGGCGCTCTTTTCTTCGGTTATCTCGCCGATCGCTACGGCCGTCGCAGGCTCTTTCTTCTGACCTTGGGCCTTTATTCGGCCTTCACTTTGGCCTCGGCAGCGGCGCCCGGGTACCTAAGCTTCCTGTTCTTCCGCTTCTTCAGCGCCATCGGCGTCGGCGCCGAGTACTCCGCCATCAACTCGGCCATCAGCGAACTCATTCCCGCGCGCTTCCGGGGCCGCGCCAACGCCATGGTCATGAACTTCTGGCCCGTGGGCGGTATTGCGGCCGCGCTCATCACGAGCCTCCTCATCAATCTTTTGCCGCCCTCCATTGGGTGGCGATTGGCCTTCGGCTTCGGCGCCGTCATCGCGGTTTTCACCCTTTGGGCCCGCCGAGCGCTTCCCGAATCGCCGCGCTGGCTGGCTAAGCGCGGCCTCAATGAGGACGCGCGTCAAGCGGTGGTGCGCATCGAGGACGGAGAGCTCTGGTTCTCCGGCCCCCGCGCCGCTCCGTTAGCGATCACGCAGTCCGCCGGATTTTGGGGCCAAATAACCGAGCTCATCCGCCGCTGCCCCGGCCGGCTGGCCTTGGGCTGCGCGCTCGATTTTTCGGAAGCTTCCGGCTACTACGGCATCTTCGCGTTTTTGCCGCTGATCGTGCTGCCGAAACTGGGCATCGCTGAAAACCATGTGCCGTGGTTCTTCATCGTGGGTAATGCGGGAGCCGCCGTGGGGGGGCTTCTGGCTGCATGGGCTCTTGATCGCATCGGCCGCAAGGTCACGGTGACGGGCTTCTACGCTCTGGCCGCCGCTTCGATGCTAGTGATGGGCTTGGCCTCGCGAACCGGAAGCGTTTCAGGCGTGACTTGGGCCTTTATCGTCGCCAATTTCTGCGCCACGGGCTCTTGGATTTCGGCCTATCCGACTTTCTCCGAGATATTCCCGACCGATCTACGCTCGACCGGCATCGGTTTCTCGGTGGCCGTCGGCCGCATCGGGGCCGCCGCGGCTCCGCCGCTCTTGGTTTATCTCGCGAGACGCTGGACGCCGATGGCGGCCTTCGCTCTCTTGGCGTCTTTCTGGCTTATCGGCGTCGCCGCCATGATCCCATGGTGCATCAAAGGCCCTGAGACGCGCGGCTTGGCTTTGGAGGCCCTGGAGGCGTAATGGAAACGACAGCAAAGCCCATCCAAGAGGGACGGAGCTACCCTTTTTCGCCTCTATTCGCCTTGGACACATTGTGGCTCCAGGTAGCGGGAACGCTCTGCAACCTGCGCTGCACGCACTGCTTCATCTCCTGCTCGCCGGTCAACCACAGCCATGAGATGATGTCCTTGGAAGAGGTCAAGCGCTATCTCGATGAGGCGCGGCAGTTGGGGGTCAAGGAGTATTACTTGACCGGCGGCGAGCCATTCATGAACAAGGATCTCTTCGCCATGCTGGAATTGGCATTGAAGCAAGGACCGGTCTCTATCTTGACCAACGCACTGCTCATCACGCCGGAAACAGCCGCGAGACTTAAAGATCTAGCCGACGTTTCCGATTACAGCTTGGAACTAAGGGTTTCCCTGGACGGTTATGATGCCGCGACTCATGACGCCGTCCGAGGACCGGGCACATTCGATAGAACGCTAAAGGGCGTCGGAAATCTAGCCGTTGCGGGTTTAAATCCCGTCATCACCGCGGCCGAAGTCAAGGACGAGCTGGGCGCCAGAAAAGGCCGAATAGAATTCCTGGCATTCCTAAAATCCATAGGCCTCGACAAGCCGCGCCTTAAAATTCTGCCGATTCTGAGGTTAGGATCGGAAATCCGGCGCAGCCGCGCTTACGAATCATGGGAAAGTCTGCGCGGCCAAGAGCTTACGGAAGAAGAGCAACTGGCCCTGCAATGCTCTTCCTGCCGCATGGCGACCTCCAAAGGCGTCTATGTCTGTCCCTTGCTCATCGATTCGCCGGAGGCGCGCATGGGCGAAACCCTGCGAGATTCATTGCGGCCGTTCGAGCTCAAGCATCAGGCCTGCTGGACCTGCCGTGCCACGGGATTTTCATGTCGAACTTGAACCCCGGCACCATTGAGGCCGGAGCCTTTAAGAGCGTCGCCCTTATCGGCGGCATCTATTCGAATTATCTCGCCTTGGAAAAGGCGCTTGAACTCATTGAAGGACAGGCCGATACGGTCGTAGCTCTGGGAGACTTCGGGGCCTTCGGCCCGCATCCCGATCGGACGCTGGAGATTTTGCGCGAACGAAAAATCCCGGCCATCCGGGGAAACTACGAGGAGGCCCTGGCTGACGGCGCGGACGACTGCCGCTGCGGCTACACCGACCCGCGCGACAACGAGTTCGCCCAGCTTTCCTACGACTATACGCGGGCTAAGACTTCGCGGCAGCATGTGGCGTGGATGGCCCAGCTGCCTGCGCACATCCGCTTGAGCGTCGCCGGGCGGCGCGTTCTTCTCAGCCACGGCTCGCCGCGCCGCGTCAACGAATTTCTTTGGAAAAGCGCCACGCCCGAGCCATTCATCCGGAAGATGCTAGACGATTACGAGACCGATGTCGTGGTCTGCACCCACACCGGTCTGCATTGGTCCCGCCTTGTCGCGCCGGGCCGAGGGGTGGTTAACGCGGGAGCGCTGGGCCGTCCGGCCAATGACGGCACGCCGCGCGTTTGGGTGACCTTAATCAAGGATAAAAACGGCGAACTGGACGTGCGGTATTTGCCCGTGCATTACGATTTTGAGCGGCTCGCGAAGGAAATGGAGTCTGAAAAGCTTCCGCCTGAATTCATCCAGACCGTCCGCACCGGCTGGTGGACGACCTGCCTCGAAATCCTTCCGGCCAAGGAACGGGCCGCCGGGAAGCTCTAGCGACGACGATGAAATTCTCAATCGTCATTCCTACTTTGAACGAGAGCGCGGGTATCGTCGCCGCGCTTGAGCGGCTGCGCGAAAGCTCCGCCGCGGATCCAATGGAAATCATCGTTTCGGATGGAGGAAGCGGCGACGGCACCGCGGAAGCAGCCCAGGCTTTGGCGGACAAGGTTCTGACGCGGCGCGGCCCGGGCCGCGCGCGACAGATGCATGAGGGCGCTTTGAGCGCGTCAGGGGATATCCTGCTTTTTCTCCACGCCGACACCCGTCTGCCTGAGAGCTGGCGGCAGACGCTGGAAAAAGCATGGAACGCCCGCTCGCATCCGTCAGCTACGGCTTTTAGCCTGTGTTTCGACAAAGATGAACGGTTTTACCGCTTCATCGCGAAAATGGCCGCTTGGCGCAGTCGATTGACCGGCGTACCGCTGGGAGACCAAGCCATCGCGGTTTGGCGCGAAGATTACTTCCAAGTGGGGGGGTTTCCGCCTGTGGCCCTAATGGAGGAATATTATCTCATCGACAAGCTTAGGCGCCTGGGCCCGGTGCGCGTTTTGAGCGAATGCGCCGTCACGTCGGCCAGGCGTTACGAGAAAAACGGCCGAGTCTTCCAGGCGCTGAGCAATTTTTTCATCACGGCCTTGTTCTATCTAGGCGTCCCACCGCGAGTTTTAGTGGATATTTACCGATGACAGCAAGCAAGAACGCCATCGTCGTCTTTGCCAAAGCGCCGGTTCCCGGCCGCGTCAAAACGAGGCTCTGCCCGCCCTTGTCATTCCAGCAGGCCGCCGAACTCTACCGGGCCTTTATTCAAGACACCCTGGCCTGCGTCCGCCGCATGAGGCCGGCGAGGCTCGCGGTGGCTTACGACGCCGACGGCCCCTCGCCGGAACTTGATTGGCTCATGGCCCAGCCTGGTTTTGAGTTTTTCCCGCAAGAAGGCGTTGATTTGGGCGAGCGATTAATCCGTTCATTCGAACGCATTTTTCGAGATGGCGCAGAAAAAGCCCTCATAATCGGTTCGGACGCCCCGCGGATTCACGCGGGACTCCTTGCGCGCGCTCTGGACTCGCTGGATCAAAACGACATCGTGTTGGGGCCCGCCGCGGATGGCGGCTATTATCTGATCGCGCTTAAGGAACTTCGTTCCGATCTTTTCCACTCCATCCCGTGGTCTACGGATAAAGTCCTTGAAGCGACGATCGAGCGCGCCGAACACTCGGGGCTAAAGGTTTCGCTCCTTCCTTCGCTCGCGGACATCGACACCTTCGCCGATGTCGGAAGTTTGACGAGAGACCTCCGCCGCTTGCCGCGAAATTTCTGCCCTCAGACCCGGGGGGCTTTGCAAAATATAGTCCTGAAGGAGGCGAATGATGGAATCCAACCGATCTAGAATGCTTGCTTCGATTGCAGCCGGCGCGCTGTGCCTGACGGCGGCGCTCCCCGCTGCGGCCTTCGATCAGTCCCACGCCCTTTACGCGGAAGTGCTCAAAGCCTACGTCCATGGCGGATCGGTCGATTACGGAGCGCTCTCTAAAAACCCCGAGAATCTGGACCTTTACCTCAAAACCCTGGCCGGAGTTTCAAGAGGGGAATTCACGAGTTGGCCGCAAGCCGATCAGCTCGCTTTCCTTTTGAATCTCTACAACGCGGCGACGCTGCGCCTCATTGTCAGCCGCTATCCGGTCAAAAGCATCAAGGACATCGGACATCTCTGGCAAAGCCCCTGGGATTTGCCCGTCGTCCGGCTCTTCGGGCAGACAATCACGCTCAACGATCTGGAGCATGGCGTCATCCGCAAGGATTACCATGAGCCGCGCGTGCACATGGCCCTGGTCTGCGCGTCCAATGGCTGCCCGCCGCTGCGCAACGAACCCTATGTCGGCTCCCGCTTAAACGCCCAGTTGGACGGCCAAGCCCGCGCTTTCTTGAGCAATCCTTCCAAGTTCCGCATAGACCGCAAGGTCGGCGTCGTTTATCTTTCCTCCATCTTCAAATGGTACGGGCAAGACTTCATCCCTCGTTATCTGCCGGCTTCGGGCTTCGGAACCAGAAGCGCCAAAGAGCGGGCGAGCCTCAACTTCATCAGCCGCTATGTAAGTTCCGCGGATCGATCTTACTTGGCCGCAGGCGGTTATAGAGTAGATTATCTCGATTACGACTGGTCTTTGAACGGATCGGGGAAATAACCATGCACCATTGGATCGAAGCTGCTTTGCGCGGAATTAGAAATATGGGCGCCTGGGGACCGGCCGCCTTCATAACGCTTTATGTTTCATCCACCGTGGCATTGATTCCTGGCTCGGTGCTAACCTTGGGAGCGGGCGCGCTCTTCGGCGTTCTTTGGGGGACAATTTACGTTTCCATCGCTTCGGTTACGGGAGCATCATTGGCTTTTGTCATAGGTCGCTATCTTGCCAAGAGTTGGGTCTCTCGCAAGATGGAAGGGAACCAAAAGCTCAAACGCCTCTCAAAAGCCGTGGCCAAAGAAGGCTGGAAACTCACGCTCTTAGTAAGACTTTCGCCGGTCTTTCCGTTCAATATCCTCAATTACGCTTTTGGGCTAACGGAAGTATCGTTTAGGGATTACGTTCTGGCTTCGTGGCTCGGCATGCTGCCGGGCACGATTCTCTACGTCTACCTGGGCTCTCTGGCTAAGGATTTGGCCCAATTGGGTTTGGACCGCAACCGACACAAGAGCCCGGCCGAATGGGCGCTGGAAATTACGGGCCTAGCCGCCACCGCGGCCGTCACCGTAGTGATCTCACGTTTGGCAAAACGCGCCTTGAACGAAGGATTCTCTTCGGTTCCGGATTATTAGGCCTCCAGATTGAAAAGCTGCGGGTGTCCCGTTGCGGAAGTCAGGAAATGAATGGGAATTCTTCTGTTGTTGGGGGCTTCGCTGTGGAATTTCCTCCCCCGCCGGACGGCGAAAGGCTGTCCGGACTGCGTCTCGCGCTAGACGAGCGGCGCCGGAGTTTCCCCCGGCGCCGCTGTTTTATGATGCCTCCGCCTAAGCAGCGGGCTTGGCGTTCTTGAGGAGAGCGTTGTACTCCTCGACGCTCATCGAGAAGCGTCCGCTCTCCGGCTTGT
>Ga0307372_10000511_pt1 | contig 69309 bp, 64 predicted proteins | sample OX1MG_FD_202533 | JGI IMG/M metagenome (GOLD analysis project Ga0307372, IMG submission 202533) | Soil microbial communities from Risofladan, Vaasa, Finland - OX-1 | ecosystem: Environmental > Terrestrial > Soil > Coastal area > Acid sulfate soil | place: Finland: Risofladan, Vaasa | collected... | reverse complement strand
CTCGCTTGAGCACCAACTGGCGCGGGATCAATGCCCCCAACCAGCTCCACCTGCTGCTGGCCGGATACCGCTTCGTGGACGGACAGCTGCAACTCTCCCAACCTTCAACGGAGGAGGCTGCCGCCTGATTTGAACCTCGCGCCTGGATGGCTTTTACACAACTCTTGACAGGAGCTCGCTCGACGCCCTGTACCCGATCCTGTACATCGACGCCCTGATGATCAAGGTGCGCACCGCGGGCACGGTGGGCAACCGGCCGGCGTACCTGGCCCTGGGCGTCGACCTAGAGGGCCGCAAGCAGATGCTGGGGGTCTGGCTGGGCGATGGCGGCGAGGGGGCCAAGTTTTGGCTGACCGTGCTCACCGAGCTGCGGGCCCGGGGGGCGCAGGACGTCCTCCTCTGCTGCTGTGACGGGCTCAAGGGACTGCCCGAGTCCATCGAGGCAACCTGGCCGCAGGCCTCGGTCCCAACCTGCGTGGTGCACCTGATCCGGGCCAGCCTGCGGTACTGCTCCTGGAAGGACCGCAAGCAGGTCGCCCGCGACCTCACGCCGATCTACACCGCCATCAACCAGGAGGCCCCCGAAGAGGCCCTGGACACCTTCGAGCGTGAGCACGGCGACCACCACCCCGCCATCGTCGCCCTCTGGCGCAGCTCCTGGGAGCGGTTCACCCCCGTCCTGGCCTACCCAGCGGTGATCCGCAAGATCGTCTACACCACCAATCTGGTCGAGTCGGTCAACCACTAGCTCCGCAAGGCCTCCACGACCCGCGGCCACTTCCCCGACGACGACTCCGCCCTCAAACTCCTACGCCTGATCGCCCGTGACGTCACCGCCCACCGCGGCGGTGACGCCGGCACCGGCACCATCGGTTGGACCCAGGTCCTCAATGCCCTGGCCATCCACTTCCCCGACCGGCTCGCCCTTGCCTAACATGGACACCGACAACACGTCACGGATTCCCTCTTACACAGAGAATCTGACAGGCTCAGGCCCGCGGCGTGGCAGCGCTCGCGTCGTCGATGACCTGCATCCGACAGCGCCCGAGGCCTCGCCCCCGCTGCTCGACCGCGACCTCCACCAGGATCTTCCCGAGCGCGCCGCGGCCTGGGACGCCAGGCTCTGGACCTCCGAGGCACGTCTCGTCAGCCTCGACGGGGCCCGACAGCCGGTCCCGGCCAGGACGGACTATCGCGGAGCGGTAGCGATGGAGCATCGCCCACGCGGTCTGGTACGAGCCGATCTCGAGCACCCGTTGCAGGCCGAGGGCGGAAACCCCCGCTTGTCGCTCGTCATCTGCCAGGCCGCGGCGAACCAGACCGTGAGTGGGGTCCGCGTCCCATGAAAGATCGTCCCTGCCGTCGCCGAGACGCGCCGGGCACAGCCGCCTCACGACCACGTGATGGCCCGTCCCCTCTCGCTCCGCCTCGTGACCGCCGCCCAGCAGTATGCCCGGGCGCACGCGACGCTCACCCGTGCCCAGGCCCGTGCTGACCGGGCCGCCGGGCTCCTGTGTGGGGCCGCGGCCCAGGCCCCGGATGGCCGGCTCGTGATCGGCCCCTGGCGGGTCCGGCTCGCGGCCGACGGCGGGCTCGACGTCCGGGCCGTGCCGGGACTCTCGGGCGACCAGCTGCCCCTCCCGTTCGCGGGCTGAGGGGCGGGCTCAGGGAAGCTGGGGTCCCGGCCGCCGCGGCGGCACCCGCGCGTATGCGAGTCGCCGCTGGCTGATCGCCTCCGCGGCGTCCCGTGCCACCTGATCACTGAGGACCACGGCTCGGGCCGCGACCCCGGTGACCCGCTCCAGGTCGGCCGCGCGGGCCAGTGCCCGCTCCACGTCCGTATGGTCTGCCGTGAGCGACGCTTCCACGACGACGTAGCCGGACACCTGCCCGGGGACCGGCCCCCAGGCAAAGAGCCCGTTCACTTTCGTGATCGCGTCCGCCGCCTGAGGCGTCAGCGTCTTCGCCTCCACTGCCGCTGCCAGCTGGGGCCGCAGCGCGTCGATCGTGATCGGCCGCAGCGTGCCAGGCGCGACGCCGACCGCTGCCTCAATGCTCCACACCGACCGCACCGCTTCCTGGCGCTCGTAGTCGGCCCCGAGCAGATTGCTCACCCGCCCATCGGCACGCTCGGCTATCGTCTTCACTTCCGACAGCCGCTCCTCGGTCCGCTCCTGGGCCTTGACTAGCTTGGCCACCAACGCGGGCAGGTCCAGCAGCTCCTCGGTGAGGAGTTCTCGCCGGATCGTGTCCCGGGTCTCGGGGTCGGTCCGGATCGCCGTCAGGATCGCCTGAAGGTCGGCCGCCATAGGGAGAGCATACGTCCGCCCGACGGCTGGCCATGCCGAGTGAGGGAGTGGATCTCACCCCGTACCGGCCTCTGCCTTTCGACGATCGAGATTGGCGAGACCCTGAGGGCGTCCCCCTCACAGGAGCCCTCATGCCCACGTCCCCCACCGACTCCGCGAGCCTCGACGTCGCCCTCATCGCTCGGACCGAGGACTGGCCCGATCCCGGCTCGCGGAGTTCACCTGGCACGGCGGCGCCTACATCGACGTCCGGCCCGGCCCGCTCCAGCCGCCCGCCGCCGTCATCAACGTGTGGGACTACGAGAGCGATCGTCCCACCATCCCCGTCACGATCGACGGGCTCCGCGCCCGGGTCATCGAGTGGCTGGACGCAGTGGGCGAGGCGGACCTGTAGGGAGCGCCCGGTGGCTTCCGAGCTACCCAGCGTCCTGGCTCGGGAGCTGCCGTCCATGAGCCCAACGGGTCATCGGGCCTGTGACCTATCGGGACAACGGGTCACCGTCCCGCTGACCCAGCGGGCCTGCCGCCACGCCGCCTCCGCCACCGGCATCGGGCGCCGGGCTGGCCGGGCCGCCGGCACCGGCACCCGCGCCGGGTCACCCGCACGATCTCCGCCCGCTCCGGGACCGTGGGCCCCGGCCGGAACCCCACCGCCCGGTGACCTCGCGGCCGGTCACCCAGACGCTCCGCCACCAGTGCCTCCGAGAGCCACACCACCCGTCCGCCGGCCCCGCGAGCGATCGCCCGCTGGAGCACCGCCTCGAGCCGGGTCTCGACGCCGCGGAGCCCGGCTTCATCCGCCGCCGCATAGCCGAGGACGATCAGCTCGCAGGCCGCCGCGGGCGCCGCCTCGGCCCGGAGGCCATAGGCCAGCAGCAGCCGCGGCCACACGTGCGACCGGGCCAGGGCCAGCCGCTCGGCAGTCGGGACCGAGACCACCTCGCAGCGGTCGAGCAGGGGCGCGGGATCGGCTCCCGCTCATTCGCGGTGAGAACGATCCCCGCCGGGCTCAGGTCCAGGGGTACGCCCGAGGTATCGGTGAACTGCCCCGGGCCGTCCAGCAGCTCCAGCAGCAGGGCCACCGTGGGCCCCATCCGCTGGCCTGTCTGCGCCAGGCCCAGGGCATCCTCCGGCTCGCCGACACCCACGAGCCGGGGCGGCTGAATGCCGCCTGTCAGCGCGCCCGGGTCGCCGACGGCAGCCTGCGCACGGTGCGCAACCTCCTCACCCGCGACCAGCAAGTCGACGAGGACGAGCCGGCCGTCAGCACCGCCGGCTCGTCCTCCACGGCGAGCAGCAGCTGCTCGAAGGGACACGGCGGTGAGGCCGGCAGAGCTGCAGAGCAAGCTCAAGCCCCTCAAGCTCGGCGGCATGCTGCTCACCCTGGAGATGCGGCGGGCGCAGGCCGAGGATCAGCGGCTCGGACATGTCGAGTTCCTGGCGTTGCTGCTCGACGACGAGATCGATCGGCGGCAGTCGAAGATGCTGGCCCAGCAGCTCCACCGAGCCCGCTTCGAAGAGCCAAAGACCCTCGCGGAGTTCGACTTCTCCGTCAACCCCCAGATCCCCGCCGAGCAGCTGCGCAACCGGGCCACCTGCGGCTTTGTCGAGCGTCACGAGTCGGTGCTGCTCTGTGGTCCGGTCGGGGTCGGCAAGACCCACGCGGCGCAGGCGTTGGGGCACGCCGCCTGCCGCGCCGGGTACACCGTGCTCTTCACCAAGACCTCGGCCTTCCTGCGCGACCTGGCCGGCGGCCGGGCCGACGGCAGCTGGGAGCCTCGGCTGCGCCGCTACCTGCAGAGCGATGTGCTCATCCTCGATGACTTTGGCATGCGCGAGTTCACCCCCTCCCAGGCCGAGGACCTCTATGAGCGGATCTGCCAGCGCTTCCGGGTCGGCAGCCTGCTGGTCACCAGCAACCGCGCCCCCAAGGACTGGTATCCGCTCTTCCCCAACCCCGTCCTCGCCGAGAGCGCCCTCGACCGCCTGGTCAACAGCGCCCACCACGTGATCCTGCGCGGCCGCAGCTATCGGCCCTGCCGGCGGCCGGATGGAGGCGGTTACCCCGCCGTCGACGACCCCGACGACACCTCAGCCGGCCCACTCGGCCGCGCGCTTCCGACGCGACCCGCTGAGACGCCCCAGGAGGCACGGGACGCCCTCGACCCGACGTCGGATGCCTCTCCCACGGACGCCTTCAGCCGACCACACAGCTGGGCCGCCAACCCACTACCATCCTGACCAGACGACGGGGCACCGGGTGGCCTCATCGCGTGACCGTGAGTGGCTCCATCACGTGACCGCGGGTGGCCTCATTGCGTGGCATTCGACAGCAAAGCTCCGTTCGTGACCGACAAGCGTCTGCGGGTTCCGGGCGAAATGAAGCGCGATCGAGTCGCGGATCACCGTCACCAGCTGCCGGTCGCTGAACACTGTGCCTGCCGTAGCTGCCTCGATCGCATCGGGAGTCGGTCCTCGACGCGCTTCCACACTTGTTCAACGGCCAGGCTATCGATCGTCACGAAGGTAGGGGCATAGCCGACGACCCCCGTCGTTCGAGGCTCGTCGCGTCCAGTCGCGAGTTCCCGCCGCCTGAGTCACTGCCCGGCGCCGGGCTGCGGTGTCGTGGCCTCGACGAACTGGCGAAGCACCACCTGAGAGATCACGTGCTGATTCCTGACGGTTCGCCCGCTGAGCGACGTAGCGGTCCGAGTGGCAGCAACGAGCGATGCGAGAGCCAAACGACCGGGCCTCGTGCTCCCCAGCGCTCGGTCCACAGGATCAAGGCGCTGGTCCACATAGTCGATGCCGGGCATGAGGATGGCCAGCATGGTTCGGGCGCGCTGGCGGCCACCGTCTGCGGCAAGTATCGGCACGCTCGCCTGAAGGGCAGGTGGGAGCTGGTTCACATCATCCAACTGTACGGCGGACGCGCCAACCGGTGCCAAACCATTGCTCATCCGCAAGGGTCCCGGCCCGATCAGCGGTAGACCGACCCGCGTGAGGCGACCCGTTCGACGGTGATCGTCCGTCCCTCACCGTCCCATCGCAGGATGGCGCGTAGCTCGCCCACGCGCAAGCGACGGTATCCCGGACGCCCCATCAGCCGCCGCACATCACCATCGGGGAGCACGCGTAGCGCTGCTACCACCCGCTCGCGGTCAGTTCGCGGCAGCTTGTCGATGGCCTTCGCCGCTGAGCGGGAGATGGTGACCTGCCATGGAGGCGGCCCAGGCAGAGGGCTTCCGGCCCGCCAGCTCCGCCTCCAGTTCGTCGAGGGTCAAGAACTCGCCTCGGGCGACCTCGGCCTCACTCTCTGCGATGGCGGCGTCGTCGTCGGGGGTGACCGGCTCGTCGTCCCAGGGAACATCCCCGGACGGCGCCCTTGCGGGGAGCCGACATGGCCGTCGGAGCAGCCAGCCCACAGCGGCTACAACCGCCAGCGCCAGCGCAGTTGCCGCTGCCGCGAGTCTGGGCTGTGCCGTCCGCCTGCTCATGGGTGCCCTCTGCCATCTGTGACGGTACCACCTCTCCTTCTGCCAGGTCCCGCTGTGCTCTTCACCTGGCGATGGAGTCGGTCGAACGCGTCCAAGACGCCGCAGACGGGCAGGGGCCTGAGGCCCATCAGGCAGCGAGGGGCCTGGATAGGCCACGGCCGGTGGCTCAGCCCTGGCGGACGGCCTCGTAGCGGGCCAGGGCCGCGTCCCGGCCGCAGGTGCAGGCGGGTGGCGCCCAGTGGCCGGTGTCCTCGTCGTAGCCAGCGCTCAGCGCGGCGCGGCACCACGGCGCATGGCCGGCCGCCGCTAGCGCGTGGTAGAGGTCGCGGGCCAGGTCGTCTGCGGAGGCGACGGTCGCCGGCGGGGCGCTCACGTCAAGGGGTTCCGGTCGCCGTTACACCCCGGCAGCCGGGGCCCGGTGGCCCCACAGGCCGCCAGCGGGTCGGCCACCGACGACGGCCGACAAGCCGGTCGGCCCGGTTCGCCTCGACGGCGGCCGCGTCCAGCGCGCCCCGATGCGGGTCCAGCCCCACGTCGCGCAGCGATCGACCGAGCGAGCCCAGCTGCGCGGCCAGCCAGGCCTCGCGCACGTGACCGGCCCTTCTGGCGGCCCCCGGGATCCCTGCCAGCTCACCGCCCGACGGCGGCGGGAAGCGGGCGCCCATCATCCGGTCCGCCTCACCGGCTAGCCGCGGCCGAGCGGGGCATCGGCCAGCCGCGCCTGGTCGACCTCCAACAGCAGATCGTTCAGGGCCGCCAGGGCCTGGCGGACGAGGCGCAGGTGCCAGGTCCGGCGACCCTCGGCGGTCTCGGATTCGGTGATCGCGACGCTCGTGTCGGCAACTGTGGCGGGCATCAGAGCCCGGTGTCCTGGCCGTTCGCAGGGATGTCGCTTGGCCCGGGCTCTGGAGGCGGGTTGGCCGGCGGCAGTCACAGCCCCCGCCCGACACGTCGCAGAGGGTCGGCTGCTGCGGCGGGCCGAGACGTCGAGGCCATGGGCTCGGGCGGCAGTGGCGCGTCCGCCCATGGCTCCGGGGCCGGGCTCGGGGAGTGTCCCCCTGCTCCGTCCCTTCCCCTCCCGGCCACCGCCCCGTCACGGCTGCGCGGCCAACACCGGGTCGCCGGCACCCGGCCACCCCATTGACGGCAACCTGGCGAGACGGGGCTGACCGTCTATGGGCGACCAGACCCCTGCGCGGCAACCTATTCCTGACAGTCCCCCACTTCGGGCGCGTGATCGGCGAGCACCGTCCGTCACGTCCGCCAAGATCCCCGCCACCGCCGACCGCTGCCTCGTCTCGGTGACGTGGGAGTAGGTGTTCAAGGTGACCGCTACGGTCGCCGGCCCCAGCATGTCGGCCGCCACCTTGGGATGGCCGCCTTGGCCGAGCATCGGGGTCGCGGCCGTGGGGCGGAGATCGTGGACGCGGATCAGCGGGAACCCCGCCAGCTCCAGCCGGAGCTGGCACGACCGGCCGCAGGACGTTCCCCGCCTCCAAGGGCGGTCCCGTGGCGGAGCGGAACACCCAGTCTTCGTCCTGGCAGCCGTCCCCCACCGTCGGCGCGAACCACCCCCGCAGCCGGGAGCGGGCCGTCTTGGGCTCCGCCCGCATCAACCCCTCCCCCACCACGCGCTGGAGGCTTCCGTCACAGCCAGGGCTTCGGCCGGAGGATCGACATCCGCCCAACGGGTCCCCTGCAACTCGCCCCGCCGCATTCCGGTCGTGGCCGCCAGGACGGAGTGGGGCTCGAGACAGTCCCCGTGCGCAGCAGCCACGAATCCGGTACCGGCGGGCCCGGTCCCGCGCTGCGGCGAAGGCCCTGCCGAATTCGATCGTGAACGCGCCCGCCCTGACCGCGTGCCGTGTGACGCCGCTGCGGGCCATAACTCTTTGTGGCTCCGCTGGGGATGGGTACGGGAAACGGAAGCCATGACCACGTTCCCCTGGGGGGACGTGCCAGCACACGTTTCTCACCCAAGGATAGCGCCCTTGAGAAACGATGCCCGTGACGGCGATCAGCGACGGTCACACGCCGGATAGCGGAGCGATCCAGCGCTCACTCCCGCTCAGTCCTTCTGGGTGGGTGCGCAGAACGCGTTCGATGGCGCCAGCCAGAGCGGAGACGGCAGTGCGGGTGCGCGTGTGCGACGAGGGCAGCAGGATCAAACCACCGTGCGTTCGACCCTGCGCAAGCCACTCGGATGCGAGCGGACGGAAGTCTTTGATGTGGTTCGTGACCACGGCGCGACGTTCGCTGCTCGCCACCTCAAAGATCATCCGGTCGCTGCGGGCAACCAGGTGGTCGCGATCGGCAACCGCTACGACGTCATAGCCCGCATGGCGCAACACCTGCGCGATTTGGGGCGAGAGATGGTCGTCGAGGCTGGCCCTCACGCCCGCAAGGCACGGACAGCGGCTAAGGCCGACGCGCGCCCGCGCTCATACTCGGCCTCGTTGAGCGCAATCTCCTTGTCGATCTCGTCCGTGTACTCACCGTAGTAGGCCGCCGCCGCCTCACCCAGCCCGGTCGAGACCCGAAGGTGCTCGGCTGCCTGTGCCAGGGATCCGTCGTTGTCTCGGATCGTGGCGATGACCTCCCAGACATCCAGCCCTCGGCCCAGCAGGCTCGCACCGCGCCCACTTGGCCCATCGAGAAAGTGAATCAGCGGATGGGCATCGTGGCGCAGCCCCTCTTCGAGGTAGCGCTGCGCCAGGGTGCGCTCAGGAAGACCGGCACGGCGCGCCCACTCGATGAGCCGCTGCCGCACGCCGGGCGCCCGCCGCACGGTGTAATGGTCAGCCACATGGGCAAGGGTGTCACCGCGTGTCACTCCGTGGCACGCTGGTAGTGGGCGCGTCCCGACCAGGGATGGCTCGAGCCGGCCCGTTTCATCCCGCTGGCGGAGGCATCCGGGGCCATCTCCGCGATCGGCGGCTGGGTGGCGTGCACCGCCCGCACTCCGCTTCGGTCCTGGGACGCTCGAGAGGCCGCCGAGCGCCCCGTCACGATCACCGTCTTCGCCGGTCCGGTACTGGCGCACAGTGACCCGGAGGCGCCCCAGGCGAGGTCGTCAGGGCGCGCTTGCGACGCTCCAAAGACCACCGGGGCCTGTTCCCGATCCGACGGCACGGGCGGAGGAGGTCGCGCGCCCCAGGAGTGCGCTCACCGGCTGGAGTGGGCCCAGACCGCGATCTGCTCCGTGAGGTCAACCCCGGCCACCTGGGGATCCCCCTGCGCGGGCACAATCGGGCATGCCAGCCGTGCCCGGTACAGCGACATCCGGGTGGGGCCGGCAGCGGTGCCAACCTGCCGGCTCCCGACCGCGTCCAGGGCACGGTCATCCGGCACTGGCGCGTGATCGCAGCTCATGCTGGCACCGGCGTCGACCACGGTCTACCCGTCCGTGGAGCTGGAGCCACCGCACCGTCCTGTGCGAGAGCGTGGGCAGTCGGCGCCGGGACGTGCACGTCGACAGGAGAGCAGGCGCCGGCATGCGTCCGAGCAACACCGCTCGGGCGCCCGTCGGGACCGCGGATGAGCGCCGTGCGGATGAACACTCCGCACCCCGACCATCAGGGTGGGGGAACCGATGGGTCTGCTGGGTCTCGTCTGTGATCGGCTGGAGCCAGAAGGGCTGGGTCCGGTGGCGGTCCATCCCAGCTCGGTACGCATCCTCAAAGGCGGCATCGGTGCCCGATCGCTCTTCTCGGTGGATCACCGGAAGGCTCGACGGCGAGGAGCCCCTCACCCGGGGTTGACTTCATCACATCACTGGCTGCAGCCCGTCGGCCGCGTGTCCGGCTGCCGCTCTGTCGACCCAGAGGAGGGAAGCTCCTCTCGGCTCGCCGACGAGCTGGCCGCCCTCGACGCGGCGCGCGACCGGCTCACGGCCGGGGCCGAACGGGACCTGCGGGCCCGCCACGGCCCGGGCCGCCACCACCGGCTCGCGGGCGGGCGGCGGTCCCACCATCCCCTCGCAGCCTCATCCAGCGTCGCCATTCGCTGATCAATCTGCTGACGCGACCTGCTCCACCGCGGCGGCGACCGGCCCCGAGCCGAGGAACTTTGGGGGTGACAGCTGGGTGCGGGCGCTGGAGCGACAGGGTTCGACCAGCGTCGTCGCTGAGGAGACGGCAGCACCGCATCCTCCCCCACATCGCTGTCGATCGCGCCCGCGACCGCCGGCACGGGGGAGCGGTCGGCGAGGGCGAGGACACTGGGCGGGATCGGACCTCCAGGGTTGATCCTGCGCGGGTGGCAGCGCGGGCCGAGGCCAGCACGGACCGGGGCGAGGCCCTGATTCATCGCGGCTTGGATGATCGCACCGGGGCGGTGCGTCATCGTGCCGAGGGATGGACCCCAGCGGAGATCGCCGGCGTGCTGCGGATCGGCAACCCCACGGCCACGCCGTGACGTCGACGGGGCCGAGGGGTGCCGGTCAGCGCCCCCTCTGAGAGATCCGAGCGACGCATCGGGAACCGGAGCACGCCCTCGGGTGCTGCGAGGCGTCTGGCGTCGGATTACCCTGGCGGCCCGCTCAAGTCCGACGATCGCTGGGGCCTCGCATCGCAGGTGGCCGGCTGCACCCCCTGCCCGCGTCCCCACCAGCCCCGGGGCAGGGCCACGGGGTCACTGGACTCGCATCACGATCGCGCCAGCCTCGTGTCCCCGAGCTCGCCCGACGGCCCCGGCGCGGATCGCTCCCGTGCCTTCACGGTGAGGCCCGGGGCTCGGCAGCGGGCCTCGGGACGGCGGCCACGGATCCTCCCACCGGGACGGCCCGGGCTCACCCAGACCGACCTCGGAGGGTGGCGAGGCACGGAGGCTGCGGCGCCCAGCGGGCAGGGGACACGCCGCCAGGCATGGCCGCGGTGCGATCGGTGGTCCTGACGACCCGCTGGAGCGCCGGATCAGGCTGGCGGCGCCGGCGCCGGCGGAACCCCGCCCCGGTCCGCCCCCAACGCTCGGGCCGCCGCTAGGTTCTGGGGGAAATGGCAGGCCACCAGCCTCCCCGGGCTCGCCTCGGCCAGGAGCGGGCGCTCCTCGCGGCAGCGATCCTGAGCCACCGGACAGCGGGGGTGAAAGGCGCACCCGGTCGGCATGTCCATCGGATTGGGCACGTCCCCCCTCAGCACGATCCGCTGCCGCGGCGTCGCGGTCGGGTCGTCGTCGACCTCTGGCACCACTGAGAGCAGCGCTTCCGTGTAGGGATGCAGGGGAGCCTGGTAGAGCGAGGCGGCGCCGGCCAGCTCGACCAGATCGCCCAGGTACATCACCCCGACCCGGTCGGAGACGTGCTGGACGACACCCAGATCGTGGGCGATGAAGACGTAGGTGAGACCGAACCGCTCCTGGAGGTCGGCCATGAGATTGAGCACCTGGGCCTGAATCGAGACATCCAGCGCCGACACCGGCTCGTCGGCGACGATCAGCTCGGGGTTGAGAGCCAGGGCGCGGGCGATCCCGATCCGCTGCCGCTGACCGCCTGAGAACTCGTGCGGGTAGCGATCGACGTAGGACGAATCGAGCCCCACCACCTCAAAGAGCTCTCGCACCCGACGCCGGATCGCGGCGCCGCTGGCGGTCCCCTGGATCAGGATCGGCTCCGCCACGATCCCCCCGACGCGGCGACGGGGGTTGAGCGACGCGTACGGGTCCTGAAAGATCAGCTGCATCCGGGCCCGGTAGGGACGAAGCTGGCGCCGCGAGAGCCGGGTGATATCCACGCCATCGAAGTGGACGCTGCCCGAGGTCAGGTCCATCAGCCGGACCAGGCAGCGGCCCAGGGTCGACTTGCCACAGCCGGACTCCCCGACGATCCCGAGCGTCTCCCCGCGCCGCACCTCGAGCGACACTCCCCGGACGGCGTGGATCATGCCCCGGCGCCCCCCGAGCCCGCCTCGAAGGGGGAAATCCTTGGCCACCTCCCGTGCCGACAGGAGCACCTCCTGGTACGGCATCAGGCCTGCCCGCCGGCCCGATCGGCGGCCAACGCCCGCTCCAGCGCGAGCAGCCGACGGCGCTCGCGATCCTCCGGCGGGAGCCAGCAGGCGTCGCGGTGACCTCCCGCTCCCCGCAGCTCGGGGCGCTCACTGCAGCGAGCGAACCGCTCCCGGCAGCGGGGGGCGAAGGCGCAGCCCGGGGGAACGTTGAGCGGCGAGATCGGGGAGCCCGGAATCGTGGCCAGCCGCCGGCGCTTGCTGCCGAGCCGCGGCACCGCTCCCAGCAGGCCCCAGGTGTAGGGGTGCTGAGGCGCCCGGATCACCGCCTCCTTGCGCCCCTCCTCGACCGCCCGCCCGGCGTACATCACCACCACCCGGTCAGCGATCTCCGAGATCACGCCCATGTTGTGGGTGATCAGCACGATCGAGGAGCCATGGGTGTGCAGCAGGTTGCGCATGAGATCGAGGATCTGCGCCTGGGTGGTGACGTCGAGGGCGGTGGTGGGCTCGTCGGCGATCAGCAGGACCGGGCTGCAGGAGAGGGCCATCGCGATCACCGCCCGCTGGCGCATGCCCCCGGAGAACTCGTGGGGATAGCTGTCCACGCGGCGCTGGGGATCGGGGATCCCCACCTCCCCCAGCAGCTCGATGGCACGGCCGCGAGCCGCCCGCCGCGAGATCCTCTCGTGGGCCCGAATCTGCTCGGCAATGTGCCAGCCCACCGTGTACACCGGCGTCAGCGCGGTCATCGGATCCTGGAAGATCATGGCGATCTGGCGGCCGCGGACCGCGCGCAGGGCCCGATCCCCGATCCCCAGCAGCTCGCGTCCCTGGAAGCGGACCCTCCCCTCCACCACCGCGTTGGGGTCGCGCACCAGCCCCAGCACGCTGTACATGGCCACGCTCTTGCCCGAGCCCGACTCCCCCACGATCCCGAGCACCTCGCGCGGGCCCACCGTCAGCGAGAGGCCGTCCACCGCGCGCACCGCACCGGCCCGCGTCTGGAAGGTGACGCGCAGGTCATCGACCTCCAGCAGCCGCTCCGACGACGGAGCCGCCGCGCCCTCAGGCAACCCGACGCACCCGGGGATCGAGCCAGGCGTAGAGGACGTCGACCACGGCATTCGCGAGCACCACGAAGAAGGCGCCGTACATCACCGCGCCCATGATCACCGGAAGATCCAGGTTCTGGAGCGAGTCGTAGGTCAGCTTGCCCACCCCGGGAAGACCGAACACGACCTCGGTGAGCAGGGCCCCTCCCCCCACCAGCGCGCCGAAATCGAGTCCGAACAGGGACACGATCGAGATCAACGAGCAGCGCAGGGCGTGGCGGAGCAGCACCCGGCGTTCGGACAGCCCCTTGGCGCGAGCGGTGCGCACGTAGTCCTCGGTCAGGGCGCTGACCAGCTCGCCGCGCAGCACCCGAGCGTAGATCCCGGCGAAGAGCACCGCCAGGGTGAGCCAGGGGAAGAGCAGATGGAGCGCCCAGGAGAGGGGGTGGTTGATGCTCACATACCCGGGGGGAGGCACCCAGCTGAAGACGGTGGAGTGAAGCCGGCTCTGGGTGATCAAGTTGACGACCTCGCCCAGCCAGTAGGCGGGGATGGAGATCGCCGCGATCCCTGCGATCATGATCAGAGGATCGACGAACGATCCTCGGAAGGCCGCCGCCAGCACGCCCCCGGCCACCCCCAGCACCACCCAGATCACAGCCGCACCGACCACCAGCGAGAGCGTGACCGGGGCCGCCGCCAGAATCTGGGGGTCGACCTTGTCACCGATGTTGACGTAGGAGGTGAGATCGCGCTTAACGAAGAGGTGGTCCATCATGAGCGCGTACCGAATCGGGATCGGCTGGTTGAGACCGAACTCGCGGCGGACCTGGGCCAGCACCTGCGGGGTGGCGCTCCGGCCCGCGATGCGAGCCGCTGGATCGACCCCGGGGGTGGCGAAGAAGATCAGGAACACCAAAACGCTGATGGCGAAGAGCACCAGCACGGCGGCCAGCAGTCGGCGGACCACGTAGCCGATCATTCAGGCGGATCCCCGCAGCTTGGCCTTGGGATCGAGCGCGTCGCGGACCCCGTCCCCGAGCAGATTGAGCGAGACCGCCGTGATCGCGATCATCAGCCCCGGCGCGATCGCCACCACCGGCCGGTTGTACAGCAGTCCCAGCCCATCGTTGATGATCGTGCCCCAGCTCGCGTTCGGCGGCTGGACCCCAATCGAGAGGAACGACAGCGCCGACTCGGCCAGCATGTCGAGCGCCACCATCAGCGGGAAGAACGCGATCAGGGTGGGGGCCACGTTGGGCAGGATCTCCCGCGCCAGAATGCGCCAGTCCGATGCTCCCGAGCCAACCGCGGCGAGGATGAACTCGCGCTCACGCAAGGAGAGCACCTGGCCGCGCAGCGGGCGCGCCACGTAGGGCACGTAGATCACCGCGATGATGAGAATCGGGATCATCAGGCTGCCGGCGCTGACATGGATGAAGCCGAGCTGGAGACCGCTCGTGAGCAGCACCACCGAGAGCGAGATCGCGAGCAGGTAGACGGGAAAAGCCCAGAGCAGGTCGAAGAAGCGCGACAGCAGCCAGTCGACCACCCCGCGGAAGTAGCCGGCCACCAGCCCCAGCACCGCCGCCAGCAGGCAGCAGATCGCGGCCGAGGTGGAGGCGATCAGCAGGCTGGTTCGCCCCCCGTAGAGCAGGCGCGCGAAGACATCGCGTCCCTGTTCGTCGGCGCCCAGAAAGTAGTGGGCGAAGTTCCCGGTCGGCCCGATCGGCGTGACCCCCAGCCCGAGACCGCTGCGATTCGGCTGGAGCACGTCCACCTGTCGGCCGTTGATCAAAGTGGTGCCCGAGACGTCGGAGAGAAACGGGTTCTCGTGCGCAATGTTGTGCGCGTACACCGGCGCCAGCAGGCACACGGTGATCACCAGCACCAGCACCGCCAGCGCCGCCAGCGCGGCCCGGTTGTGGGCAAGCTGGCGCAGCGCGGTGCGCCAGGGGCCATCAGCTGCCCGGGCCGGGGGCACCTCCTCCCGCTGGCCACCCGCGGAGGCGGGCTCGAGCAGGAGGTCGGTCACGAGGGGACGGGGATCATGGCGGAGCTCTCCGACCAGAAGGTGGGCTGAGGGGGCGCACCGGCGCCGGGGCAGACCCGGCTTGGCGGAGACGGCGACCACGGCGGGCCGAGTCGGCCCGCCGTCTCGCCGCCATCGATCAGGTCACCGAGCGGCCGGCCCGGCTGGGGAGTCGACCACCGCGATCACTTCAGCCAGAGCTGGTCGACCAGCATGTAGAACTGACGACTGAACTCGTAGTGCCGCACCCGACTCGAGACGAAGTCGATCAGCTTGGGGGTGAACAGCGGGGCCCAGGGCGCCTGCTGCATCATCGCCTCGTCGATCTTCCCCCAGAGCCGGTTGGCGGCCGTGGGATTGCTCAGCGAGAGCGTCTCGGCCGCCGCCATCCGGCGGTCGAGGGCCGGGTTGCAGTAGCCAGCAATGTTGATGCTGTTGTCACTGCCCGGATGGAACTCGGAGCACGACAGCAGCACCCGCAAGAAGTCCGAGGCGGCGGGGTAGTCCTGGTACCACTGGCTGAGGCTGATCTGGACGTGGTTGTTGGTGTTCTGGATGTAGGTGAACTGGATGTTGGCGGAGAGCGGCTTGAGGGTGGCCTTGTAGCCGATCTGATTGAGGACGCTCTGGACGTACTCGCCGATCGACTTGTTCACGGTGTCGTTCTGAACCACCACGCCCACTGACTCACCCTTGGTGCCCGACTGCTTGACCAGCTGCTTCGCCTTGGCCAGGTCGGGACCCCGCCACAGGCTCCCGGCCGGCTTGGTGTAGTCGCAGAAGTTCACGTGCCCGGGGAAGTTCGGCGGCAGAATGGTGCAGGCAGGCTGCGCCAGGTTGCTGCCTCCGAAGAGGCGCACCGCGGCCGCCCGGTTCACCGCCCAGTTGATGGCCTGCCGCGCGAGCAGGTTGTTGAAGGGCGCTCGGCGGGTATTCATCACAAGGTACCAAACGGCGGTGAGCGGGTTGACGTGCACCCGGCCGGCGTACTTGCTCGAAGACAGCTCGGTCAACCGGTCGGGCGGAGGCGGGTCGCCCATCCAGTCCGCCTGGCCGTTCTCCACCGCGGTGACTTCGGATTCCACGGTCTGGCCGAAGGTCATGACGATCTTGTTGGGATATCCCTGCGGCTCGGCCGCCGCCGACCAGACGTGGAAGTAGGGATTGCGGACCAAGGTGAGCTCGCTGTTGGGCTGGTACGACTTGAAGTAGTACGGCCCAGTGGTGGGCAGCGGAACCGTGCCCGCGTCGTGGGGCGGGGCATCGGCGGGAAGAATGCTGCCGAAGGGAACCGCGAGCTGGTCAAGGAACTCGGCATCCGGCTGGGTCAGGTGGAACGTCACCGTGTCCTTGGCAGAATCGGCGACCACCCCGCCCGCCAGGGTGCAGGTCGCCGGCGTCTTGAGACAGGCGGAGGCACCCACCAACACGCTGTACCACGATCCCGAGTTGGGATTGGCGACCTTGAAGAGTCGCTGCATCGAGGCCACCACGTCCTGCAGCGTCACCGGCTGGCCGTTGGAGAACTTGATCCCCTTGCGCAGCGTGAAGACGTAGGTCTTGCCACCGTTGGACACCGTGGGCAGGGTGGTCGCCAGGTCAGGCACGATGTCGAATGAGGCAGCTCCGGTGGTCTTGCGGAACGCCACCAGGCCATCGTAGGTCGCCTGATAGAGCTGCCAGTACTCCAAGGTGTAGTTCACCTGGGGGTCGAGCGTCCCCGCCGCCGAGGTCCAGACGAGGTGGAGGGTTCCGCCGGCGTGCTGGGCCTGAAAACCCACGCTCGCGGCCCGACCAGGGCCGCGGGCGATCGCGCCCGCAAACGCCGAGGTCCCCCCAACCAGGACGGACGCGACGGCCACCGCCGCTGCCACTATCGTTCGCCGGTGCGTCCAGGACATCACTGCTCCTCCTCTCGGGGGCTCTGACTTGGGATCGACCCGTGGGTAGGTAACGGGAGCGGGAGGCGGCGCCGCGTGCGACCGCCCCCGGGCGGCTTCGGGGCGGGACCGCGCCCCCGAGCCAGGGGGGCCTCAGTCATGCGCACTGAGAAACCCGCCCACGGTGGCCCGGTACGCGGCCGGCTCCTCCACGAAGGGCATGTGGCTTGAGACCTCGAAGATCTCCCAGCGCACATTCGGGATGGCGGCGGCAAAGGGCTCGACCGTGGCCGGGGTAGCCTCGTCGTAGCGGCCGGAGACCAGCAGCGTGGGTACCGCGATCCGACTGGCGCGGTCCACGATCGTCCAGTTCCGCAGCGTGCCGATGCAGAAGAACTCGTTGGGCCCGTTCATGGCACGGTAGACGGTCGGGTCCTGGGCCAACAACTCGAAGGTGCAGCGCACCTCGGGTGGATTGGGGATCACCCGGCAGAGGTGCCGGTCGTAGTAGACCTGGGTGGCGGCCAGATAGTCAGGATCGTCGGTCGTCCCCGCCGCCTCGTGGTGATCGAGCACCCGCTGGGTATCCTCGGGCATCTGCGATCGCAGCCGGGCGGCCTCGGAGACCCAGAGCAGCATCGAGGCGGGCGAGTTGCTGAGCACCAAGCTGCGGAGTCCCTCCGGGCGGCGCACCGCATGTTCCGCCCCCAGCATCCCGCCCCACGACTGTCCCAACAGGTGATACCGGCGGGAGACCCCCAGCGCCGACAGAAGGCCCTCGAGCTGGTCGAGGAACAGGTCCACCGTCCAGAAGTCCGCGGGGCGATCCGGCAGGTGGGTCGACCGGCCACTGCCGAGCTGGTCGTAGTGGATCACGGCCCGGCCCTGGGCTGCGAGGTCGGCGACCGCCAGGACGTAATCGTGGGTGCAGCCCGGACCCCCGTGGAGGACGACTAACGGAGCCTTGTCGGCGGCGAGCTCGCCGGTGACCCGGTACCACGTCTCCCAGGCACCGAAGGCGATCGTGCCCGCAGAGTCCGCCGGGACGGTCACACTCCTGCCCTCTCCCCTCCACCGACGTCCGTCGCGGGGCGACGAGCCGCCAGATCGCGCCGGTGACCGTACCACACCTCCGGAGCGCGCGCAACGTGCCCCCGCCGCTGCTCCCGGCGGCCCCAGCAGGCCGGCTGGCGGGTGCTTTGGGGGACGCCAGCCGAGCAGCCTGACCCTGCCTCGCCGGTGAATTCGTCCTGGCGGGGTGGGCCCCGCCAGGGGCGGCCTCGACGCTCACCTCGTCGCTAGCGTGCACGCCGCGGACGCGCGTGCTGGCACCGTGGACCACCACGGCCGGCCGGTGGGCGGGAGTGCACTGCCGCCTCGCGAGCACTGGCCCCAGGAGGCGTCGGTGCCCCGGAGTTCCCCCTACCCCGGCGCTTGGGTGGCCGGGGCGGTGGGCCACCAGGGGATGCGGCGGAGGTGGTGAGCTCCTGGGATCGGGCGCCGGCACCGAGACCCCGGTGCGTGCGGGTCGACCCGGCGTTCGACGCTTTGGCGCCCGGCACTCAGGGCGGCGGTGACAGGATTGAAGCCCCGCCGCCCCCACGGGTCAGCGCTGCATGTGCCACCGGTGGGCAGCGACGGCGGGCTGTCGTCACCGCCACCTGGCCAGCATCCTCCCGCTGTCGCCGGTGGCTCGAGAGGTTCCCGCCCGTCCTGCCCCGGAGCGGGGGGACCCGGGGAATGTGATCCGCTCCCCACGACCGACCGAGCGATGGCCCCACAGAGGCGGGACTGGGCATGGATCAGGGGGTCGCGCGACCGCCTGTCAGATGGAGCACTCCCGCCGCCGCCACGTCTCGGGGCGGTGGCGGATGCGCCGATGGAGAGGCTCTGGCCGCCGCGGTGATCAGCGTCTCCACCCACAGGCCGTACGGCGTCCGGTCACCCCCACGATCGCGCCGATCCGAGCCATCAGCCTGACCACGCCAAAGCCCTTGCGGGCCCCAGCAAGGGCGGCAGGGTTGCCGGCCACCCCTGGTGGGTGAGCCCGAGGTGGACGCCGAGGTCAGGTTCAAGTCAGAGGACGACCGCCGCGTGGGGCATCGCCCCGGCCTGACGCGGTGGGCGGGTCGCCCCTCGTCCGCGCCACCAGGTCGGGCGCACCGACACGGCCACCGCGATGGCGACCACCCCGCCCTGCGCCGTAGGCGTTTGGGGACAGCCTCCCGCCCCCGGAGTGCGCTCTAACGCCTCGCTCAGGCACCGTCCCCTCCCGCCGTGTCGGCCACCGGCGGGAGGGACACGGCAGGCGGTCCACCCTCGGCCCCCGCGGTGGGCCCTTGAATCCCGCGACCGATGCGGTCCTGGGGATTCGCGGCCACCGGCACTGTCGGGTGGCAGAGCGCCCCCGCCGATCCGCGGATCCACACTGGCTGGCTCGCCGGGCGAAAGGCGTGCGGCCGCGTGCGGGACCGCGGCGGGAGGCTGCGCCCGGCCTGCGGGGGGAGGCAGCGGCAGGGGCCGGCGCGGGCCCGGCCCGACCCGACGGGCGGGATCGAGGCTGCAGTGACTGGCACACCGGGACCGCCCGGTGTCGCGCGGCGGAACGGCGCCGTCCGGCCCCCGGCACCCGGGGGCACGGACGCAGGCGCCGGAGACGGCGGGGAGGGGCGACGGCGTGGTCGACGCCACCACCGAGGACAGGGGCCGGCCGATCGGCGTTTGGTCATGGCGTCGCGCTCTGAGATGCTGAGCCGCGGTGCAGCCGAGAGTTGGCAGGGAGGGGCGAGATGGCGGGCGGAGCGGGGCAGCTGGCCACCGTTGGCACGTCCGCGCCGACTGCCGGGTCGGCGCCGCGACCCCACGTCGTCAGCTGGGAGGTGACCCGCGCCTGCCAGCTCCACTGCCGCCACTGCCGCGCCCGCGCGCTCCGCCGACGTGACCCCGGCGAGCTGTCCCTGGCAGAGTGCCAACACGTTCTCGACGACCTCGCAGATGGCTTCGAACGGCCCCCGGTGCTGGTCCTCACCGGGGGCGACCCGCTGGAGCGCGACGACCTGGAGTCGATCATCGCGGGCGGCGTGGCTCGGGGGATCACGGTCGCGCTCGCCCCCAGCGTCACGCCTCGGCTCACGCCGGAGGTGGTGCGTCGCTGGCGCGACCTCGGCGCCACCTCCGTCGCGCTCTCACTGGATGGGGCCGGCGCCCGGGTCCACGATCGCTTCCGGGGAGTTGTCGGGACCTTCGAGCGAACCCGGGAGGTGGCGCGAGCGGTGGTCGCGACTGGCCTTCGGCTTCAGTTCAACACGGCCGTCGGCAACGCCACCGCCGCCACGCTGCCGGCCGTGGGACGTCTGGTCACGCAGTTGGGGGCGACCAGCTGGGAGTGCTTCTTCGTCATCCCGACCGGGCGCGCCCGGCCCCGGGACTGTCTCACTGCCCCGGCGCTCGAGCTGTGGCTCGGCTGGCTGGCGCGATGGGCGGCGCGCGTCCCCTTCCGCGTCACCGCGGTGGGAGCGCCCCAGTACATCAGGGTCAGCGCCGCCGTGACCCCGCAATCCGAGCCGGCGCGACCGATCGTTCGCGAGGCTCGCGGCTTCGCGTTCATCGACCACCGCGGCGACGTGTTCCCGAGTGGATACCTGCCGGTCGCGGGAGGCAACGTCCGGGATCGTCCCCTGTCGTCCGTGTACCAGGAGAGCGACCTGTTCCGGGCCCTGCGCGACCCCACACAGCTCCGGGGCGGCTGCGCCGCCTGCTCCTACCGCGAGGTCTGCGGCGGCTCCCGCGCGCGCGCCTACGCCGCAACCGGCGACTACCTGGCCTCGGACCCGGGCTGCCCCCTCTCGCTCGCCCCCACCGCCTGAGGGCGACCGGGGAGAAGCGAGCCAGCGCCCCCGGCGGGAGCGCAGCCCAGCCACCCGCGGGGCGGCGCGACCGGCCGCTCCCGGGGCACCGGCGGAGCTGGGGGCACGCCCGCGACCAACGACCCGGCGCCCCGTGGCGTCCGGCTCGAGCAATTGGGAACCCGAGGATGGAGGTGCCGCCCGCCTACGATGCCCGCGGGACCGGCCGGAGGACGGCCGCGCGGGCGAGGGGAGCAGGACCGTGGTCGACGGGCGCGGAGATCCGGCCGAGGCACCCCGGCCGCTGGGACCCTCGGCCCGGCTCACCCGCGGCCGGAGCAGGGACCCCGGTCGACGCCCGGGGATAGATCACCCCGGCGCCGGGTCCGGCCGGACGCCCGGCCTGGTGCCGGCCGTCCGGCCGGAGGGTCGGCTGGCCACGGTCCCGCGGGTCGGCCGGGCGGGTGCGCGCCCAGGGCTCGGCGTCCGATGAGAGAGGGCGGGCCGACGGCGGCGCCGGTGGCGCACCCGCGGGCCTGGACCAGCGCCCGCGATCGGCTCACCCTGCCCACCCTGGCGCTCGGGAGTTTTCTCGGGATGGCCGATGCCAGCGTGGTCAGCATCGCGCTGGCGCGAATTCGGACTGGCCTCCAGATCCCCTCCCTGGCCGCCACCCAGTACGTCCTCAGCCTCTACCTCATCGTCCTGGTCGCGACCCTGCCCTTGGCGGGCCGGATCGCCGACGGGATCGGCCGTCGCCGCGCGTTCGGCCTCGGCTTCGCGATCGTGGCGCTGGGGTCCCTCGGCTGCGCCCTGGCTCCCTCCTTCGGGCTGCTCCTGGGCGGGCGAGCGGTGGTGGCGGCCGGGGGAGCCTTCCTCTCCGGCCAGAGCCTAGCCCTCATCACCGTCCATCGCCCGCCCTCCCACCGGACCCGATCGGTCGCGATCCTGGTCGTCGTCCAGGCGGCGGCCGGGCTGGTCGGTCCGCCGCTCGGGGGCGTCCTGGTGGCGCTGGCCGGATGGCGCGCGGTCTTCTGGGTGTCGGTCCCGCTCGCCGCCGGCGGGGTGCTCGCCACCTGGACGGTGCTGCGTCCGGTGCCCTCGCTGGGAGCGCGGCCGAGCCTGGGCCAGGTGGCGGATGCGAGCCTGCTGGCCGCCCTGCTGGGTGCCCTGGCGCTGGCGATCACCGGACTGGCCGCCCCCACCCTGTGGGGATGGCCCCCGCTCCTGTGGGTCGCGCTCGCGGGCGCGGTCGCCCTGGCGCGGCGCGGGCTCCGCACCCAGGTGGGGGGCGCCGGGCCTGGTCTGGGACGGCCCCTGCGGGTCGGGCTGCTGGTCGCCGGGATCAGCACCGGAACTCTGATGTCCCAGTTTGCGGTCCTTCCCTTCTGGCTCCAGCGGGCGCACGGGTTCAGCCCGCTGGCGTCGGGGCTCGTCTTCCTCCCCATCGCGGTGGGGCTGGGAATCAGCTCCCCATGGGCGGGGCGGCGAGCGGACCGTCGATCGGGCCCGGTGCGCGCGCTGGTGGTCGGGGGAGCCGCCCTGATGGCGGTCGGGCTGGGGGCGCTGGCCGTCGACGCCCTGCACTTCTCCCTGCTCCTCACCTTGGCGGCGCTGCTGGTGGTCGGGGCCGGGAACGGGGGATTCGGCACGGTGATCAGCAGCCAGGTGATGGGGCTCGCCCCGGCGGGGCGGATCGGAGAGGTGGGCGCCCTGCTGGCGGCCGCCCGCAACGCGGGCGTGATCGTGGGTCTGGCCGGGAGCGGGGCGGTCTACTCGCTGCTGGCGAGGGCCCACGGACCGCTGGGAGGCGCCGGGGCGTCCGCCGGGGGAGCCGGGATCCTCTTCGCCGCCAGCGCGGTGCTGGTGCTGACGGCCGCCGGGCTCGCCGCCGGCTCGGTTGGGGGAACCCTGACCGCCTGGACGCAGCGTCCCTCACCCGCGTGATCCTCTCGACCCGAGCTGAGGACGCCCGGGACTAGGCAGGCGACCACCTGCCGTCGCCCGCGACGCCCATCCCGGACCCCGGGGCCGATCGTGGCGGGGGTCCGGGGTGCCGTCGGCCTTAGCCGGCGGCCGCCCGCTCTCGCCGGTCGATGGCCGCCGCCGGCGCCCGTCACCCGAGCGCGGAGGCGGGGCCCCTGGTTGCACCGGTCTCCGGGACCCGACCGCGGGGAGCTCCTCAGGGTCGAGCCCCGCCGCTCGCGGCCGCACCGGCGCAGGGGGCGCCGCTCACCCTCAGCTGATAGCGGGCGCCGGCGGCGAGGGCGAACACCGCGGTCCCGTTCGCGATGCTGCTGGGGACCGCGGCCCCGGGGCCGTCGGACACCTGGACCGCGGTGGCGCCGGGCGGCAGCGGCACCGCCATCGAGGCGGCGGCGGTCCCCACCACGGTGCCGCCGACCACGGCCCCACACGGGCTGGTCTGGTACACGACCAGCGCCAGGCCGCCGTCGAGCGTTCGGGCCGTCACCACCTGGTGGACGACGTAGTCCCAGGCCCCGTTGGCCAACGGGACCGCCTCCCCCTGGCCGCGGGTGGCGCCAAGGCTCAGGATCAGCCCGAGCAGGTGCGCCTGGGCCGCCGGGATCGGCTGGCCGCCGGCCCACTGGGTGGCGTAGTAGAGCGCCGGCGTGCCATATACCGCGCTGCCGATGGCATGGGGAAGCGCCTGCGACTGGTCCATCAGGAACCCGTCGCCGTCGATCCCCACCTCGGGATCGGCGCTGGCCGCGATCGCGGCGCGAGCGCTCCACTGCGTGGTCTGCAGGCCGTCGTAGAGGCGGAGCACGCCCTCCAGCCCGTCGAACTGCGGTGCCGCGGCTCCCCCGTCGATCAGAGCCCCCGGATGGGCCGCCCACACCGCCGTGGAGAGCACCTTGAGGTAGTGGAAGAGGGCGGCCGCGCCGAGTCCCTCCTGCGGGTCGGCGAAGTGGCTCGCATTGGGCTGCGGGACCAGGTAGCCCCAGTCGTACTTGATGCCGTCGGCATTGAGATCCCCCGGCCCCGACCCCAGCAGCACGCGCATCTCCGCCTGGGTGGCGGCGGCGAAGCCCGGGGCGCTGGGATCGAGGAAGCGGCGGGGTCCGTGAGGAACCAGCTGGGTCAGCCAGAGCGGCCACCACAGGACCACCTTCAGCCCCTCGGCGTGGAGCTGGTTGATCAGCCGCCGCATCCCCTGGATGCCTCCGAATCCCGCTGCGGGGATGTCCCCGCCGAGGCGCTGCTCCCAGCCGTCGTCGAGCACCACGGTGAAGTGCTGGAGCCCGAACTGGCTGCGCCACGCCGCCACCATGGAGAGCACCCAGCCGGTGCTGAAGGGGCGCTTGGAGCCGAGGCCGTCGACCAGGAACTGCTGCCCCCAGGTGTCGGTGAAGGGCCAGCTCCACCATGCCGGGCGGGTGCCCGGGGGATACGCCACCGGGACCATCCCCAGCCCGGACAGGGCGGCGCTGTAGGCGTCCAGGGTGCCCAGCGCGGTGGCCCCGAACGCCACCACGAACCGGGGGAACCCCAGCCAGGTTCCGGCCGCGGCGGGCGCGACCGGGGAGCTGGGCGGAGACACCCGTCCTCCCGCGCCGATGTCGGCGAAGGCGCTGATCTGCGCCAGTGGATAGTTGACCACCAGGCCGGATCCGGGCCGGAAGGCGACGATCGAGGCGTTGGGCACACCCACCAGCCCCAGCGCCACCCACCCGGCCGGGGTGTCGAGGCCGACCATCAGCGGGGGTGGGGCGAAGGGCTCGCTGTAGGTGGTGCCCGTGTTGCCGACCACCACGGTCGGCGTTCGGCTGCTGCTGGGCAGGGCGGGGTCGGGGGTGAGACCGCCGGTCACGGCCGCCATCGTCGTGGCCGGCGTGCCCCCGCCGAAGAACACGGCGCCGGGGCCGGGTCCCGCCTGCGCCAGGAACTTCACGGTGAAGGAGCCGGGCGCGCCGGTGACGATCGTGGTGACCAGCAGGCCGGCCCCGGCACCGACGGTGGCCAGCGTCAGCTCAGCTCCGCTGACGCTGGCCCGGAAGCGAGCCGGCGTCGGCAGCGACGGCCGTCCGATCAGGGCCGTGATCGGAAGGGTGAGCGGACCCGCACCCGCCGCGGTCGCGACCCGCAGGTCCGCCGTCCCCTGGGACAGGGTGAGGGTGTAGGCGGGCTCCTGGAGCCGGAAGGTCTGGAGCCCGCCGACCACGGCGCTGGTCCACTGCGCCGGCCCTGCCAGGCGCACCCGAGCGGCGGCTGGGTGGGCCGAGGCCGTCACCGCGGGGGCCGCCGCGAGGAGCACCGCAAGCCCGCCCGCACTTAGCACGGACCAGCGCCCGGATCCGGTCACCGTGAGGGTCTCAGCCGCTGCGGGCGCTGAGGAGCAGGCCCGCCCCGAGCCCGATCGTCGGGAGGCCGCTGGCCTGCGCGAGCGCACCCGTGCGTCGCGAGGACCCCGCCAGCCCGCGGCGCGCCATCCCCGCGGCCAGCCCCCACCAGCTGTCGGACACCAATGCGATCGCCACCCACACCAGCCCGAGCGCGAGCAGATGGAGCGTCACGCGCCCGGCCGCCCGCTTCACGAATTGCGGGAGGATGGCGGTGAAGACGACCAGCGTTGTGGGATGGGTGAGCCCCACCACGACCCCGTCGCGCAGGCCGGCTGCCGCGGTCGTCACCGCGGCAGCCGGCGCGGCGCGCGCGTGCGCACCGCGCCCGTGGCGGCGCCGCGCGGCGCGCACGCCGAGGAGGATCAGGACGATCGCCCCGGCCACCCGGACCGCGGTCACGGCCACGACCGAGCGCTGCCCCACCGCCCCGACCCCGGCGGCCACCGCGACCAGACGGCCGTACTCCCCGGCCGCGGTGCCGACCACCGACCGCAGGGCCGCGCCGCGACCGAGCGCGAACCCCCAGCTGACGATGAACAGCACGCTGGGTCCCGGGAAGGCGATCAGGACGGCGGCGACGGCGGCGAACTCCAGCACCCGAGTCAGCTGCATTCGCTCGAGGATACCCCTGCGTCTTGGACCCGGTCGCCGCTCACGCGGGCGCGTGGGCGGTGTCCACCGAGAGCGCCTCCCAGCGGTCCAGCTCCTCAAGCTGACGGGCGAGCTTGCGGCGGATCCCGTCCACCGCGTCCCGCCCCATCGGCAGGCGCAGCGGCGGGGCGGGCTCGTCGAGGATCCGCACCACGGCGTCGGCGAGCCGGCGGGGATCGCCCGCCTGGAGTCCGTCGGCCGCGACCAGGCGGGCACGGACCACCCCCGCGCTGGGCTGGTAGGCGTCGAGGGCGACCGCCGCCTGCTCCAGCGAGCGTCCCGCCCAGTCGGTCCGGAACATCCCCGGCTCGATGATGGTGACGCGGATCCCGAGGTGGGCGACCTCGCGACTCAGGGCCTCGCCGAACCCCTCGACCGCATGCTTGCTGGCGGCGTAGTAGGCGAGCCCGGGGGCCGCGCTCTGGCCGGAGACGGAGGAGATCATGATTACGTGCCCCGCCGCCTGTCGGCGCATCACCGGCAGCACCGCCCGGGTGACGTCGATCAGCCCGAAGACGTTGGTGGCAAACTGGCGATGCCACTGGTCGTCGCTGACCTCCTCGACCCCGCCCACCAGGCCGTAGCCCGCGTTGTTGACGAGGACGTCGATCCGACCGAAGGCCTCGACCGCGTCGGCGACCGCCTGGCGGACCGGCTCCGGCTCGGTGACGTCGGCGACCGCGACCCGCACCCGGTCCGGGCCGAGCGCTCGCACCGCCGGGGCGTCCTCGGTCCGGCGCACGGTGGCGAGCACGGCATCCCCGCGGGCCACCGCCGCGGCCACCAGCTGGCGGCCGATCCCCGACGAGGTTCCCGTGATCAGCCAGACCCGCGACGCCAATGCAGCCGACATGAGGCTCTCCTGTGGCAGGCGAGCGGGAGTCGCCATCCGCCCGCCGGATCGGGGGAGCGGGCGCCCGCCTGCCGCCCATTGTCCCCTACGGCGACGGCCGAGTGGCGGGCGGGCCTGGCCACCCGCTAGCCTGAGGCGGTGCATCGACGGGACCTCGGCCTGCTGACCCTGCGCCTGGCGGTGGGCGGCACGCTGGCCGCCCACGGCCTGCCCAAGCTCGTCGGCGGCCCGGAGCGCACCCCGCCCGCCTGGCTGGCGCGCATCGCCGGCTCCAACTACCCCGCGGCCTGGGAACAGGGCGGACCCCAAAGCTTCGCCGCGACCTTGACCAAGCTGGGCGTCCCGTGGCCGCGCGCGAGCGCCTATGCGGCCGGCCTCGCCGAGTTCGGCGGGGGCATCGCGATCGCGGCCGGACTCATGAGCCCACGAGCCAACCTCGCGGTGGCCGCGAACATGGCGGTGGCGGCCCGCGCCGCGCACTGGAAGACCGGCTTCTACGGCCAGGGCGGCTACGAGTTCGCCTTCGTCCTCGGGGCCGCCGCCCTCGGCCTCGCCGTCACCGGGCCGGGCGCGCTCTCTTTGGATCAGCTGCGGGGGCGGTCTCGGGCCTGAGCCCGTCGGGAGCCACCCGCACCCGCACCCGCTGGCGCACCCGCCGGAGCGCCGCCTCCACCGCCGCCGGGTCGGGGCCGTGGGCGAAGGCGAAGCCGAGGTAGCGATCCGCCTCGGGCAGGGGGACCACCCGCTGCCCGAGCGGGATCGTGATCCGGACCCCGTCCACCCCCGGCTCGCGGCGGGCCGCCTCCAGCCCCCGCACCCCGGTGAGAACGCCCGCCCGCGGGATCGGCAGCATCAGGATGCCGACCGCGCCACGGGCACGCCGGGTCACCAGATCAGGCTCGCCCAGCGCCTGCCGCAGCACCAAGGTCTCCAGGCTGCCGCCGCCGGCGAAGCGGAGGACTTGGGCACACTCCCCGCCGATGGTGCGCGCGGCCACCTCCAGCACCGCCGGGCCGGCGGCGGGGCAGCGCAGCTCGACGTGGACCGGCCCCTCGGTGAGACCCAGCGCCGAGACCGCCCGCCGGGTGGTGGCGATGACCCGCCGCTGCAGCGCCCGGGGCAGGCGCGAGGGGGTGCAGTAGAGGGTCTCCTCGAAGATGGGACCGTCGAGCGGATCGGGCTTGTCGAAGATCGCCAGGGTGCGCAGCCGGCCCCCGTCCAGCAGACCCTCCAGCGCCACCTCGGGTCCGGCGACGAAGCGCTCGAGCACCAGCGGTGGGCCCGGCGGCGGCGGGCAGCCACGCGCCCCGCGGTCGGCCGCCAGCATCGCCATCACCCTGTCGGTGGCGCGCCGGAGCGCGGCCGGGCCGTCGACCCGGATCACCCCGCGGCTGCCGGCCTGGTCACGGGGCTTGACCACGCACGGGAACCCGATCGCCGGGTCGGGTCGGAGCGGGCCGCGGGCGGGACCCGGCCAGAGCTGGGCCCGGGGCTGGGGCACCCCCGCCGCCGCGAGCAGCTGGCGTTGCGTCCACTTGTCGCGGGTGGCACGCACCGCGGCCAGCGGGCTGGAGCGGAGCCGCAGCCGGCGCGCGATAGTGGCCGCCACCACTACCGCGGCCTCGTCCACGCCCACCACCGCGTCCAATGGCGTGCCCGCGGCGAAGGTGGCGGCTCGCTCGGCGGCCCCGTCGGGGTCGTCGAGGTCGATCACCAGCTCCCCGTGGGGGCGCAGGCTCGCCAGCGACGACGCCGCCTCCGACCCGACCACCACCTCGAGGTCGAGCCGGCGCGCGGCCCGCAGGAAGGCGGCCGCCCGATAGGTCGTGGTGGGCAGGACCAGCAGCACCCGGCGTGGCATCCCGCTCACCGTAGCGTCAGACTTGGGGGTGGAGTGGCGTGGGGTCGCCCGAACGGGGAGGGCCGGGACCGTGGCGGATACCAGGGAGGGGGGCCGGGAGACGCCCCAGATCGACACCAGCCCGGCGGCGGCCCGCCGGATTGCCGAGGTGCGGTCCCGTTCGCGACGCCCCGAGGCGCTGGTGCGGATCACGCTCGCGGGTCGGCAGGAGGGACGGCTCACGTTCGCGTTCGACCTCGCCGATGCCAGCGACCAGACCCCGGATGAGATCCAGGTGGCGGGGCCGGACGGGATCGCCTACCTGGTACCCGCCCGGGCGCGCGGCCCTCTCGACGGGGCCACGATCGATGCCGACCCGCTGACGGGTGCGCTCCGGGCCGAGACCCGGGCCCCGGCGGCCGCCAGCCTGCTGGCCCAGGCGGTCCAGACGCTGCTGGACCAGGAGATCAACCCGGCGGTCGCCAAGCACGGGGGGTACATCGAGCTGGTGGAGGTGGCCGACGGGGTGGCGATCGTCGCGATGGGCGGGGGCTGTCAGGGCTGCGGGCTGGCTGAGGTCACCCTCTCCCAGGGGGTGCGCTCGACGATCCAGAGTCGTTTCCCCGAGATCACCGATGTCGTCGACGTGACCGACCACGCCCAGGGAGCGAGCCCCTACTACCAGGCCGCCAAGAAGTAGCCGCACGGGGGTCGCCCATCCGGGGCGCGGTCCGGAGCGTAGTGGGGGGCGAGGGACCGTCGGGAGGCCGGCCGCGGGACGGGGGACCTGGACCCCGATGGCGACGCCTGGCTGGTGGGCCTGGTGCGAGGTGGGGACGACTGCGCCCTCGACCGGCTGGTGCAGCGGTACGCGGGGCACTGCCTCGCGCTCGCCACCGGCATCCTCGGCGATCCGGAGCAGGCGGAGGACGTCGTGCAGGAGACGTTCCTCACGCTCTGGCGCCATGCCGCCGAGCTCGACCCGGGTGCCGGCACGATCGGGGGGTGGTGCCTTAGGGTCACCCGCAATCGCGCCATCGACGAGCTCCGGCGCCGCCGGGTCCGGGTGACCCTGCCTCTGGACCGGATCGGAGCCACTCAGCCCTCCCCGGCCGACACCGCCGCGGAGGTACTCCGGCGGCTTCGTCAGCAGGAGGTGCGCGCTGCCCTCGCCCGCCTGCCCGCCCCGCAGGAGCAGGCGGTCCGGCTGGCGTTCCTGGGTGGCCTCACCCACACCGAGATCGCCTCGCTGCTCGAGGTCCCGCTCGGGACCGCCAAGACCCGGGTTCGCCACGGGCTGCTCCGCCTTCAGCAGCTGCTGCGGGAGCGGGGCGAGCACCCGGTTGGGGAGGGGAGGCTGTGCCCTGCGCCGACGTGCGTCGGCTCCTGCCCGCCCACGCGATCGCCGCCTGTGACCCCGACGAGGCGGAGCAGGTCACGTCCCACCTCAGCCGCCGCGGCGGCTGCCGGGCGACCTGGGCCGAGGCGCTCGCCGTGGCGGGCGCGCTCGCCTACCTCCCCGACCCCCTGCCGGTGCCGGAGCGGGTCGGCGCCGCGGTGCGGCGGGCCTCCCGACCCACCCGGGCGCCGCGACGCCGCCGGCCGCGCCGGCTCGCGGGGTGGGGCGCGCTGGCGGCCGCCGCCCTGGTGGGCATCGGGCTGGGCCTGGGCCACCTGGGCCAGGCGCCCCGAATCGGAGATCGGTGGGCTCGGGCCGCGGCGCGCCCGAACGCCCAGGTGGCGGCGACGGTGGCCGCCGCCTTCGCCACCGGCGCTGAGGTCGACAGCCTGGTGGGTTCGCACGGGATGGGGGGACAGGTGATGCTGGTCCCGCGCATGCGGCTGGCGCTCGTGATCGCCGTCCGGTTGCCCTCCGGCTGGTACCGGCTCTGGCTCTACCAGCGTCATGGCTGGCACCGAATGGATCGCTTCGCCGCCGACCGCGGGACCCAGAGCCTGGTCGCGGTGGCGCTGGCCGGCCGGCCCTCCCGGCTGGCGGTGACCTCCGCACCGGGCCGGCCCACCCGCCCGATGCTGCAGGCACGGCTCACCGCAACCTGATCCCCGACCGCAGCGGTCCCATCCCGAGTCGGGCCGGCGACCGGCTACGATCCGGGGACGCCGTCCCCCGGGCTCCACCCCGCGGGCGCCCCCCGCCGGGAGGACTCCATGCCCCAGCCGATCCTGATCGCCGTGGCCTGGCCCTACGCCCAGGGGCCCCGCCACATCGGCCACGTGGCCGGCTTCGGCGTGCCCGCCGACATCCTGGCGCGCTACCACCGCCTCTGCGGCAACCGGGTGCTGATGGTCAGCGGAACTGACGAGCACGGCACCCCGATCACGGTGGCGGCGGACCGCGAGGGCGTCGACCCCCAGGTGATCGTGGACCGCTACAGCCAGGTGATCGCGGAGGACCTGCGCCGGCTGGGTCTCAGCTACGACTGCTTCACCCGCACCACCACCCGACTGCACGCTGAGGTGGTGCAGGACCTGTTCCTCACCCTGCTCGCCAAGGGCTACGTCTTCCGCCAGGCGACCATGGGCGCGTTCGCAGCCAGCACCGGGCGGACGCTGCCCGACCGCTACATCGAGGGCACCTGCCCGCACTGCGGCCATCGGGGCGCCCGCGGCGACCAGTGCGAGGCCTGCGGGCGCCAGCTGGACCCGTCGGATCTGATCGACCCGCGCTCTCTGATCGACGGCCAACCCCCGGTCTTCCGCGAGACCGAGCATTTCTTCCTCGACCTGCCCCAGTTCGCGGCCCCGCTGCGACAGTGGATCGAGGCGCAGACGCACTGGCGCCCCAACGTGCGCAGCTTCTCGCTCAACCTGCTCGACGAGCTCCGGCCGCGGGCCTACACCCGTGACATCGGCTGGGGGGTGGCGATCCCCCTGCCGGAGTTCGCCGAACGCAGTGACAAGCGGATCTACGTCTGGTTCGATGCCGTGGTCGGATATCTGTCGGCGAGCGTGGAGTGGGCCCGGGCCGAGGCGACGCCCGAGGCGTGGCGCGACTTCTGGCAGAACCCTGCGGCACGGCACTACTACGTGATGGGCAAGGACAACATCGTCTTCCACACCATCATCTGGCCCAGCATGCTGCTCGGCTACGGCTCCGGTGGCGAGTTCGGGGGTGGCCCGGAGCGGCCCGCCCTGGAGCTGCCCGACGACATCGTCAGCTCCGAGTTCCTCACGATGGAGAGCCGCAAGTTCTCCAGCTCGCGCGGCGTCGGCATCTTGGTCGGCGATTTCCTGGACCGCTACGACCCCGACCCGTTGCGCTACTACCTGTGCGCCGCCGGGCCGGAGTCGCAGGACACCGACTTCACCTGGGCCGAGTTCGTGCGCCGCAACAACGACGAGCTGGTGGCCACCTGGGGCAATCTGGTCAACCGCACCTGCTCGCTCGCCCAGCGCCACTTCGGCGCGGTGCCGGCTTTGGGCGAGCCGCAGCCGGCCGACCGCAGCGTCCTGGAGGCGGTCGCCGCCGGCTACGGCGTGGTCGGCGGCCTGATCGCGTCGGCGCACCTCAAGTCGGCGCTGGGCGAGGCGATGGCGCTGGCCGCTCAGGTCAATCAATACCTCGGCGAGCAGGAGCCGTGGCGGGTCGTGACCCGCGACCGGGACCGGGCCGCGACCATCCTCAACGTCGCCCTCACCTGCGTCGACAACCTCAAGGTCCTGCTGGCGCCCTTCCTGCCCTTCAGCAGCGAACAGGTCCACCGCCAGCTCGGCCACGAGGGGGTGCTCACCGGCGCCCCCCACTTCGCCGAGCACCCGGACGGCGGCGGCCGCAGCCACCGGGTCCTCACCGGCGAGTACGGGGCCGGGGTGGGTCGCTGGACCTGGCAGACGCTGACGGTGGGACAGCCTCTGCTAGCGCCCCAGCCCCTCTACAAAAAGCTCGACCCGTCGGTGGTCGACGACGAGCTCCGCCGGATGGGGCTGGAGCCCGCCTGAGCGACCCCTCCCGCTCGATTCGATCGGTCGGCAGGGTCGGGGGTGCCGACCCGTCCCTAGGGAGCCTCGGCGTCGCTCTCCCCCGCCATCCGGTCCCCAGCGACTCGGACCGGGTATCGCCCTGCGCGACGACCGGGCCTCCGTGGCCGCCGCTGGGGACGCGCACGCGGCCCCGCACCGGGGCTACCCCCGCCGGGGTCGGAGGTGAGCACAGGTGGCCCGAGCTGGGAGCGGGTGCCGGTGGGGGCGACGGGCCGCCCGGTGGGCGTGGCGAGCCGCCGTCCCCACCCGGGCGATCACCCGAGGGATGGGGCGCTGTCCGGCGCGGCAGGATCGGCGGCACCGGGTCGGGAGAGGCACCCGCATGGGCGACGACGGAACCCCCCGGGGCCGGCTGACGGTGCTGCGGCTGGAGGTGCTGGCCCAGCAGGGACACAGCCAGACGCCCGACCCGCTGGCCCGCAACGCCCAGCGGGGCTGGGAGGCGCGGGCGGCCGACCCCGCCTCCTTCGAGCACCCCGTGCGGGCGGCGCTGGCGCAGGTCGAGCGCGCTCGCCAAGCTCCGCGACGGCAGCTACGGGCGCTGCGACGACGGCGGCGCGCCGATCGAGCCGGAGCGGCTGGAGGCCACTCCCGAGGCGGTGCGCGGCCGCGCGTGCGCCTGAGCCGCCCGCGCGCGTGGGTGGGCGCCTAGGCCGTGCCGGCGGGGGCCGGCGCCCGCCGGGAGGCGGGCACCGCCTGGTGCAGGGGACGCCCGGCGAGCGTCAGGTGGGCCTCCCCGAGAGCCTCGGAAAGGGTGGGATGGGGATGGATCAGCTGGGCGACGTCGGCGGGATCCGCCTCCCAGTTGGTGATCAGCATCGCCTCGCTGATCATCTCGGTCACGCGGGCGCCGACGAGGTGGACGCCCAGCACCGCTCCGTCCTTCTCCGCGACCACCTTGGCGAAGCCCCCCTGGCCGAGGATGAGGCCCTTGGCCACCCCTCCGAACGGCATCCGGTTGGTGACCACCGTGAGGCCCCGCTCCCGCGCCGCCGGCTCGGTGAGGCCGACGCTGGCGACCTCTGGGCTGGAGTAGGTGGCACGGGGAACTCCGTCGTAGTCGATCGGAGCCGACCGGACCCCGGCGATCAGCTCCGCCACCAGCATCCCTTCGGCGAACGAGGCGTGGGCGAGCGCCAGGGACGGCGGCGGGAGGATGTCGCCCACCGCATAGATGCCGGCGACATCGGTCTCCAGCGTCGACCAGTCCCGGGGGACCACGTAGCCCCGGTCCAGCCGCACCCCCGCCGCCTCCAGGCCGAGATCCTGGGTCACCGGGTCGCGACCGACCGCCACCAGCAGGAGCTCGGCCTCGAGCACCTCGGTCTCGCCCAGGTGGCTCACGGTCACCCGGACCCCGTTCTCGTCGCTCGCCACCGACTCACAGCGGGTGTCCACTCGGATCTGAAGGCCGCGCTGGCGCAGCGCCCGGGCCAGCTCGCGGCTGACGTCGGGGTCCTCCAGGGGCAGGACCGCCCCCAGCGCCTCCACCAGCGTGACCTCCGCGCCGAAGGACCGCCACAGGCTGGCGAACTCCACCCCGACCGACCCGGCGCCCAGCACGATCGCCGAGCGGGGCACCCGCTCCAGCCGGAGCGCCTCGTCGGAGGTGAGGACCCGCTCCCCGTCCACCTCCAGCCCCGCAATCCGTCGCGGGACCGAGCCGGTGGCGAGCACGACCGCCCGCCGGGCGGTCTGGACCTGGTCGCCGCCGACCGCCACGGTGCGGGCGTCGCGCAGGCGCCCGTCACCGCGGACCAGGGTGACGCCGGCTCCGGCCAGGTGCTGCTCCAGCCCCCGGAAGTTGCGCTGCACCACGTCGTCGCGGGTGCGCAGAACCTGGGGGACATCGACACCCTCCAGGGTGGCGCGGATCCCCCATCGCTCCTGCCCGTCCCGGATCCCGTCGACGAGCTCGGCCGCGTGCAGCATCGCCTTGGTGGGGATGCAGCCGCGGTGCAGGCAGGTCCCGCCGACCAGGTCCCGCTCCACCAGGCAGGTGCTGAGCCCCAGCCCGGCGGCCCGCAGCGCGGCCGAGTAGCCGCCGGTCCCCGCCCCGAGGATGACGATGTCGAACTCGCTCACGAAGAGTCCTCCTGGCGCGTCGCCCCCGCGACCCGCTCCGCCCGGCGGCGGCTCGCGGGGGTGCTCCGGTCGCCTGCGGTCAGTATCGGCAGTCGGCCCCGGCGCGTGCGGGACCGACCGTCGCGATGCGCCATCATGGGGCGCGCTGAGGAGGCCCCGTGACCATCGACGCGATCTCGATCCCGCTCGCGGCGGCGGCGGGCGCCGCCTCCTTCCTGTCGCCGTGCGTGCTCCCCCTGGTGCCGGCGTACCTCGGCTTCCTGGGCGGGAGCGCGGTCGGTGGCGGCCCCTCATCCCGCCCCCCGGGCGCCCAGGCCCCGCTGCCGACTCCGCCGGCAGCGGGGCCTGGGCGGCTGACCGTGATGGGCAATGCGGCGGCCTTCGTGCTCGGGCTCAGCCTGCTCTTCATCCTGGCCTTCTATCTGCTGGAGACCGTGCTCCTGCCCTGGCGCCACATCCTGCTGCCGGTGCTGGGGGCGGTCGTGATCGGGCTGGGGCTCCAGTACATGGGCGTGCTCCGCCTGAGCGTGCTGCAGCGCGAGCGCCGGCCCTGGCTGCGGATGCCGCGCCGGGCCGGGCCGCTCGGCGGCTTCTTGCTCGGGATCGGGTTCGCGGCCGGCTGGACTCCCTGCATCGGCCCGGTCCTGGGAGCCGTCCTCACCTCCGGCCTCGCCCAGGGCGCGACCGGCCACGGAGTGGTGCTGATGGTGGCGTACGCGGTCGGCCTCAGCCTCCCCTTCCTGATCGCCGCGGGCCTGCTGGAGGCGGCGGCCCCGGCGCTGCGCGCGCTCCAGCGGTTGCAGCAACCGATCGCGGTGGTGGGCGGCCTGCTGATCGTCGGGATGGGTGTGCTGGTGGTCACCAACCACGTGACGGTGCTCAACTCCTGGTTCTCCGCCCACCTGCCCCCGGGCCTGCAGGACCCGTTCAACCTCTGAGGTGATCGGCCCCGAGCGCCCGGGCCCGGGCCCCGGGCGGATGGTGGCGCGGTCGCGGACTGGCGGGACTGTAACGGGACGGTCACGAGGGCGACGGTCGCCTGCCGGCGGCACATACTCCGGCCATGCTCTTCCTGGTCGCGCCGATCTGGGATCCCTTCGTCCTCTTCCTGGTCCTGCTGGTGGGAGCCATCGGGTATGCGATGGGGGTCTCGGCGGCGCTCACCCGCCGGCTCAACACCGATGCCCGGGGAGGCCAGCGGGTCGGCACCCTGGCCTTCAAGATGATCGCCTGCTTCCTCATCACCTGCTTCGGGGCCACCTTCCTGCTGATGGCGGTGTCGGGCGAGGTGTTCTTGGCCATGTCGCACAGCCAGACCGGCACGATGGCGGTGCCGGAGGCCCTCTTTTTGGTCCTGCTCACCTGCGGCGCGGGCCTGATCGTGCTCGGCAACCGGGCGGTGCGCACGATCTGAGTCGCCCGGCCCCGGGCGGTGGGCCGCTCAGGCGGTGGACGACTGCGAGCCGCGGGCGACGTCCAGCACCTGCTGGGCATGGCCCAGGGGCGTGACCGTGGGCCACACCGCCGCCACCCGCCCGTCGGCGCCGATCAGGAAGGTGGTGCGGGCCACCCCCAGGACGCTGCCTCCGGCGACGGGGCGCTCGCCCCAGCTGCCAAAGTCCTCGGCCACCCGGTGGTCCGGATCGGCCAGCAGAGGCAGGTCGTCGGCCTCGCAGGCGGCGGCAAACGCCCGCTTGGCGGCGATGTCGCCAATCGAGCAGCCGAACACCCGGATTCCTGCCGCGGCAAAGTCGGCATGCGCCCGGCCGAACTCGCGGGTCTCGATGGTGCATCCGGGGGTGTCGTCCTTGGGGTAGAAGAAGATCACCCAGCGGGTGCCGCGCAGCGCCGCCGGGCTGACCACCTCCCCGGTGCTGGCGTGGAGGTCGAAGGCGGGGACGAGGTCGCCGACTGCGAGCATGCCCCCTCCTCATCCGGCGTCCGTCACCCCGCATCGTAGACGCTCGCGGGTCCCGCGTCCTGCGGCGGCACCCTTGTCTCAGCCACCCGGTGCGATCGGCTCCGGCCCCGGGGGGCACCACGCGGTGCCCGCGTGAGGGTCCCGCCCCAGGCGCCGCCCATCCCGATCGTCCGCCCGACTCCGGCCGGGGCCGCCGCTCCCGCGGTCGCCCAGCCGATCAGCCTCATCCTGATCACGGCACGGGCGCGGCTACGGCTGGCGGGGTGCCCGCCCGGCTGCTCGAGCTGCGGGTGACCGGGCGGACGCGGGCAGCGGGAGCGATGGTCGGCGGACTGGTCGGCGCCGTGACCATCCTGCCGGTCGCGCTGATGGGCAAGGCGGTGGGCGGCCTCGCCGGCAACGGGGCAGCGGACCCCGCCGCCCCGCAGGTGCAACCGGGGCGACGGAGGAAGGCGCGGCTCGCGGTGCGCCGTGCCCTCGACTCTGTGCCGGCCGGGGTGCTGACCGCGACCCCGATCGCCTTCGCGCTGCTCCCCCGCGTCACCTCCCGGTCGGTCCACATGGCTCACCGCGTGACGCTGAACGGTCGGCTCGGGTGGCCCTCGCTGCTGCTCTCGCGGCCGATGGCGGCGCTCGGCGCCGCCGGGGCCGGGGCGACCTGGCGGGGGCGGGCGGGGCGGTGGTCGGGGTGGGCGGGGGGGGGGGGGGCCTGATCGCGTGGGCGGCCGGGGGGGGACAGGCAGGCTCCATGCCGGCACCCTCCCACCATGCTCGGGGTGGTGGGCCAGGTGGTCGCCGGGACCGGGCTGGCCTGGGTGGGCGCGGCGGGGGTCCGGCTCGGGCTGGAGGGATCTGCAGGTCCGCGCCGGCCCCGCAGATGACCCCCAGCAGCGACCCGCGATGAGAGGGGTGGTCGACCTCTCCTCGCCGGGTCCCCGCTTCGGGCAGATCCCCTGGTCGATCACCCATCGGGTCATGTCCGGGCGGCTGGGCAGTGGCGCCCGGCTGCCGACGGTGCGACAGCTGGCAACCGCCCCGGGCCCGGCCCAGGGTACCCTCGCCTGCGCCTACCTCCAGCTGCAGGCGCAGGGGTGCCTGGGGGTGCCCGAGGCCGCGGCCCGGGCCGCCCTCCGGGACTCCGGGCGCGCTCCCTCGGGCCACGGCGGGCGGCCCGGGAGGATGGGCGGCCCCGGGCCTCGGGTAGACTCCGGCGATCGTGGCCCTCGCCGCTCCCGACGTCTACCTCGTGCTCCAGGCCGACCCCGCTGCGCCCTGGGCGGAGCTGCAGCGCCGCTACCGCCGGCGCGCTCGCGAGCTCCACCCCGACGGCCAGCCGGTGCGCCCCCCGGACCAGCGGCTGGCGGCCGCGCGCGCCACCGCCCTCTTCGCCGAGCTGCAGGCGGCCTGGGCGGAGGTGTCCACCCCCGAGCGCCGCGCCGCCTACGACCAGCGACGACGCCCGCTGTGGGGCGGGGTCGGCCGCGCGCCGGCCGGCCCGCGCGCCACGCCGGGGCGGCCGGCGCGCCCGGCGCCGCCCGCCTTCGGCTCGCCCCTGCCGGTGGGCGTGGTCGAGCAGACCGCCCCGGGCGGCCTCCACATCGTGGTCCCGGGACGGGCGGGCGAGCTCAGCCTGGCGGGGTTCGCCGCCTTCGCGGCGGGCCGCTCGGGAGCGGTGCTGGTCGGCGAGATCCCGGCCCAGCCCGAGCTGCGGGCCCAGCTGCGGGCGGTGACCTTCGTCGAGCGGCTGCGGCTCACCACGATGGTCGGGCTCCCCGACCTGCCCGAGCCTCGCGACCACATCGACGACGATCACCACCTGTGGAAGGTCGAGCACGTGCGCCGAGCCTTCGACCGGTGGGCGGCCGCCTTCCCCGGCCGCCGTCACCAGCTCCCGTACGCCGACGACCTGCTCTGCATGGCGCGCCTCTCGCTGGGCGGCTACCAGCTGAATCCCCCCCACCCCGCCGGTCTGTGGGGCGCCGTCGAGCCCCCTGCGACGAGTCGGGACGAGCGCGCCGCCCGGCGCGACCAGCCCACTGTCGAGCTGGATCTGGGGCCGCCGGCGCTGGTCCTGCTGGCGGCCTGGGCGGGGGACCGAGCGCTCCAGCACGCTCTCGGCACCGGACTGGCCGCGGCCGCCAGCGCCGCCGGCCCGGACGGGGAGGAGCTGAGCCAGACGCTGCGGAGCCTGGCCCGTCCCCGGGCGCGGGCGGACGGCCACGCCCCCGTCCCCGAGGCCGGGGTCTGCTGGGGCCGGCCCGGGCCCGGGCTGCGCCGGCTGCTCACCCCCTTCCCCACGGCGCATGCCTACCTGGAGGGGGCCGACCGCCCCCGCGAGCTTCCCTGGGGCGCCCCGCTCGCCGCCTGCGGCAGCGACCGAGACCTCGCCGACGCCGGCAGCCGTCTCGTCACCCAGGTGATGGCGGCCCTCGCGGCGCAGCTGGACCACGCGCTTCAGTTGGTGTCGAGGCGGGGGGCTCGGCTGAGCTACCGCGTGGGGACCGCGGACCCCGCCGCCACCCGGGCCGCGGTCGTTGAGCTGGTGGCGGCCGCGACCCAGCAGCTGGTGGGGTTCCCGGCCCGCGCCGAGGCCCGCCTGCAGGCCGGCGCCTGACTCGGACCCCGGCGCGGGGAGCCCGGGGCCGGGTCAGGCCCGGGGCTGGGCGCGAGGCCGGACGGCGCCGCCGGAGTCGGTCGGGACCCGGGCGGCCCGGACCTCGTGCACCAGGGTGCCGAGGCCGATCCCGAGCACGATCACCATCACCAAGATGATCGGCAGGCCGATCTGGTCGAGGTTGTGCACATGGAGCCCGGTGGCGAGGCTGAGCCCGGCCACCCCCGGAAGCACCAGCCCGAATCCCCCCGCCCCGGCGAAGAGCAGACCGCCCCACAGCAGGGTGCGGCCGGAGGTGAGGCGCCCGACCCGGACCGCGGCGTCCGGGGACAGGCGCAGACGCCGGCTCACCCACCCGAAGCTGGCGCCGACCGCCGCCTGGACAGTGGTCGTCCCGAGCCCGAAGAGGGCGCCGGGGACCCAGCCGAAGGCGATCGAGTGCATCGCCGGGACCAGCACCGTGAACAGGATCAAAGCGAAGGCGCCGAACCCCCAGCCGGCGACGAAGCCGTGCACCAGCGCCATCCAGGGCCGCGGCGCGCGGGGCAGGTCGGCGGCGTCGGTGGCGCGCTCGTGCCCCACCACCAGGTGGTTGCGCAGGCGCGGCAGCTCCAGGTGGAGCAGCCGGCCGGTGCGCAGCATGTAGGCGCCGGCCAGCGCCATCGCGGCTCCGACCACGATGTAGACGACATACCCCTCCCACCCGTGGGTGAGCGCCGGGATCAGCGCCAGCGCGGCGAGCTCGCTGGCGATCGCCCGCTGGAGCGTGAAGGCGCCCGAGAACAGCAGGCCCACCAGCAGGCCGCGCCGCGACGAGTAGCTGCCGATCGCGTAGCTGAAGGTGATCGGCCAGGTGTGCTCGTCCGGGGTGATCCCATGCACCACGCCCAGCAGGTAGGCGGTGAGGAGCACGCCCGCGAGCGCGAGGCCCGCATGCGGCTGCCAGAGGTCAAGCACGGCCGCGCCCTCCCCCGCCGGACCGCGTGTCCACCTCGTCCACCTCTGGAGTATCCGGCTGGGGACGCCGACTGTCAATACCGTGTCTCACTACAGCGATTCAGTCTCACAACCCCCACCCCCCTGCTACCATCGCGACGGTGTCATCCGAGACGACGCGCACCCGCGTCCTCGCCGCGGGACGGCGGCTCACCCCGCAGCGCGACCTCATCAGCGAGGTGCTGGAGGCGGACCCGCGGCCCCGGAGCGCCCAGGAGCTGTGGACCGAGGTCCGGGCCCGCGCGCCCGGGATCGGCCGCGCCACCGTCTTTCGCGCGCTCGACGCCCTGGTCGACGCCGGCGCCGCCCGCCGCCTCGCGCTGCCCAACCGGCGCTCCGGCTACGTCGGCTGCTCGGCGCTCCACCACCACCACTTCGTGTGCCAGGACTGCGGCATCGTGATCGAGCTGCCCGAGCCGGAGGTGAGCCCGCTGCTGCGCCACCTGGAGCGCGCCCGGGGCTTCCAGGTCAACCATGCCCGACTCGACTTCTACGGCACCTGCCCGGACTGCCTCCCCCGCTCCCGGGCGGCGCCCCGGTCGTCCCCCGCGTCGAAGACAGTGCGGGATCCGGATTATTTGGGTTGACATAATCATTCGGCGTGCGCTAATCTTCTGCGACGGAGCCCTGACGCCTCCGGCGCGTCGGCCCGGCCCGTCACGGAGAGACCCGCATGTCCGCTGCCGCCCCGACCTCCCCCGCGCACGCCCTCTCACACCGCGCTCGGCTCGCGATCATGGGGGCCGTGATGCTGGGGTTGTTCCTCAGCGCGCTTGATCAGACGGTGGTCGGCACCGCCCTGCCCACCATCGTCACCGACCTCGGCGGCAACAGCGTCTACGTGTGGGTGGTGACCGCTTACCTGCTCACCAGCACCGTCACGGTCCCGATGTGGGGCAAGCTCAGCGACCTCTACGGCCGGCGGCCGATCCTGCTGATCGGGATCATCATCTTCCTGGTCGGCTCCGCCCTCTCCGGGCTCTCCCAGAACATGACCGAGCTGATCGGCTTCCGCGGGCTCCAGGGGATCGGCGCCGGATCCTTGTTCCCGGTGGCGCTGGCGGTGATCGGCGACCTCTTCTCTCCCCGTGAGCGGGGCCGCTACCAGGGCCTGTTCGGCGCCGTCTTCGGCCTGTCGTTCCTGGTCGGCCCCTTTCTCGGCGGCTGGATCACCGACACCATCGGCTGGCACTGGGTCTTCTACGTCAACTTGCCGATTGGGCTGGTGGCGCTGGCTGTCATCGCCGTGCTCCTGCCCGACCTCCGGCGCGCGGGCGCCCGCGGCAGCCTCGACATCCTGGGCGCGGTCGTCTTCACCTTCGCGATCGTGTTGCTGCTGATCGGGCTCACCGAGAAGGGCCTCGCCAACAGCGCCGGCCACACCTACGGCTGGCTCGACTGGCGGGTGGGCGGCCTGATCCTGCTGGCGGCGGTGATCCTGGTGGGCTTCCTTTGGGTCGAGTCGCGCGCCGAGGAGCCGATCATCCCGCTCGGCCTCTTCCGCAACCTCAACTTCTCGTTGGTCCAGGTGGCCACCTTCTTCCTCGGCTTCGGGTTCTTCGGGGCGGTGATCTTCATGCCCCGCTACTTCCAGGCGGTGCGCGGGATCAGCGCGACCGCCTCTGGCTACATGCTCTGGCCCCTGCTGATCGGCCTGATCACGACCAGCATCCTCTCGGGCCAGCTGGTGGCCCGCACCGGTCGCTACCGGCGCCTGCTGCTGGTCGCGGCGCTGCTGATGATCGCCGGGATGGGACTGCTGACGCGCCTCACCGCGACCACCAGCGATCCCGCTCTCTGGCTCGGGATGTTCATCGCCGGGATCGGGATCGGCCCCTCGATGTCGGTCTACACCGTGGTGGTCCAGGCCACCGTCTCGCAGCGCGAGATGGGGGTCGCCACCAGTACCTTGGTGTTCATCCGCCAGGTCGCCGGCACGGTGGGCCTGGCGATCGCCGGGACGATGGTGGGGAGCACCTTCATCAGCCGGCTCCCGGTGGAGCTGGCGCGCGCCGGCGTGCCCGCGTCGGCGGCGCGCAAGCTGGCCTTGACCGGGACCGCCGGGCTCACCGGAGTCGGCAGCAGCGCCGGGGTCGACATCGCCAAGACGCTGCCGGCGTCACTGCGCACGCTGGTGCCCCACATCGTGATCGCCGTGCACGCCGCCCTCGCCGAGGCGCTCGCCAGCACCTTCTGGCTGGGCGTGATCGGAGCCGCGGTCGCCTTCCTCGCCGTCCTCATCCTCCGCGAGGTGCGGCTGCGCACCACGATCGGATCCGCCGACCCCGCCCCGCAGGCGGAGCCAGCCAGCCCCCAGGCGGCCCAGCCGGCCGCGATGGCGAGCCTCGGGCTCCCGGGCGCGACCAGGGCCCCGAAGGGGAGGTCTGCGGGCGGGTGAGCCCGCCCAGCCGCCAGGCCGATCTCACCCTGATCCTGGCCCAGGCGGAGACGCTGACGGATGTCCGCTGGCATCGGGGCTGCGCCGCCTGGCTGCGCCACGACCTGAGCCTCGCCCAGCTGCGCGTGATGATGACGCTGCATCACCGTGCCGCCCAGCCGATGAGCCGGCTGGCGGAGTCGGTGGGGGTCGGGGTCTCCGCTCTCAGCACGCTGGTCGACCGCCTGGAGCAGCGCCAGCTGGTCGCCCGCTCCCGCGACGACATCGATCGGCGGGTGGTGACGGTCTCGCTCACCCCCGCCGGCGACCGGCTCGCCGACGAGGCCACCGGGATGCAGCGCGAGCAGCTGCGCCACCTGCTGGAGCGCCTCACGACGGCCGAGCTCGGGGGCCTGGCGCTCGGTCTGAGCGGGCTCCGGCGCGCGCTCGCGCTCGAGAGCGGCGAGGGCGCCGCCCGCCCCGGGACCGGCTGAGGGCGCAGCTCGCGCCGGAGCTACCCCGTCACGGTGGGAGCGTACAGCCTGCTCGCGGCCGACGGCGGGGCGGGGGCAGGCCGACCCGCCGGGAGCGCGACCTCGGCGGTCACGGCACGGTCCCCGCCCGCACTCTTGGCCAGGTACATGGCGGCGTCGGCGGCGTGCAGCAGCTGGTCCACGGTGTGGCCGTCGTGGGGATGCACCGCCACCCCCACCGAGGCGGTGATGCGCCGCAGCGCGCACCCGGCCGGCAGCGGGATCGCCGCCAGCTCGGTGCGCACCGCCTGCAGCACCCGGTGGGTGCCGGCCAGGTCGGCGGCGGGCAGCAGCAGCACGAACTCCTCGCCGCCGTAGCGCACCGCGGCGTCCCCCGCCCGGATCACGGAGCGGAGCGACTGTCCCACCCGCTGCAGCACCCGGTCCCCGGCGGCATGGCCGGCGCTGTCGTTGACCAGCTTGAAGCGATCCAGGTCGAGCAGGACGACGCCGAGCGAGCGGCCGTCGCGCGCGGCGATGGCGAGGTCGCGGGGAGCAGCATCGCGCAGCCAGCGGGTGTTGAAGCAGCCGGTGAGAGCGTCGGTGATCGAGAACTCGGTCAGCTCCGCGTAGAGCTGGGCGTTGCGCCACGCCGCCGCCGCCATGTGGCCGAGCAGGGTGGCGGTCTCCAGATCCTGCTCGGAGTACTGATCGCACCCGCTGCGCGTGCAGTTCATCATGCCCAGCCGATGGTCGCCCGCGATCAGCGGGATCAGCAGCATCGACTCGTCCACCACCGGGGTCCCGGGCAGCTGCAGCGAGGTCGGGTGGGCCTCGGCATCGCCGACGCGCTGGGGCTGTCCCAGCCCGAAGGCCCACCCGGTCAGCCCCTGGTCGAGACCGAAGGAGTGGTCGGTGAACGCGTCCGCCGACTCGCCTCGGGTGAGAACGGCGTGGAAGCGGCGCTCGTCCAGGTGCGCCGCGTAGATGACGAGGGTGTCGGCCGGGATCAGGGCCAGGACCTGATCGGCGATCACCGTCAGCACCCGTCCCGGGTCGTGCTCCCCCTGAAGGGCGAGCGCGGCCGCACTGAGGGTGCGGGCCGGGTCGGCCGCCGGCGATCGCACGGTCGCCGGATCCTGCGGCCAGGGCGCCGCGACCGCGACCCCCATCGACGCCGCGGCGCTCATCCCATCGGCGACCTCCGCGCCCGCCCGCGCCGCCGTCATCGCCGCCAGCTCGCCGAGCGGCACGCGCCGCATCCCCGCCACCTGGTCCCCGCCCCCGACCAGGAACGGGGCGCCCAGGACCGCTCCCGAGCCCTGCGGGACCCCCATCCACAAGAGGGTGGCCGCCGCGGTCTCGTCGTCGACGCCCTCGGCCACCACCCGTACCCGGAGGCGGGCCGCGAGGGCGAGGATGGCGGCCAGCACCGCTCGGCGGGTGGCGTTGCAGGTGAGCTCAGCTGTGACCGATGGCTCCAGCTCCACGAAGTCGGGATGCAGCCGCGCCATCAGCTCGAGGTCGGGGCTGCCCGCCCCGACCCCGGCGAGACCGACCGAGAAGCCGGCGGCGCGGACACGGTCCACCGCCAACTGGAGGGTGTCGGAGGAGACGGTCCCGACCGGCATCAGGACGGAGCGGAGGGATCGGTCGAGCGCGGCGAGGTCGTCACCCAAGGACCCCACCCAGCTGGTCGGTCCGACCACCTGGGCGGGGTCGAGCTCCAGCACCAACGGACACGCCGCCGGCCGCACCTGGGCCAGCCGCCGCAGCTCGGAGCGCCACCGGTCCCGGTCCTCCTGGCTACGCGCACCGCGGGCGGCGGCTGCCACCTGACCGACGCTCCACAGGCCGCGGTCCGGCGGGGCCACGAAGAGAACCTCAAGACCCGACACGCTCCGGTCGGCCAGCCGCGCCGTCGGCCGCAGGACGCCCTCGACGCTCCCCGGAGGCGGTGCCGGTTCGGCCGGGATCCCGAGAGCTCCGGCGGGCGCCGCGGCCGGCTCCGGAGACACGCCTCGCACCGAGAGCGCCAGGCTGGAGCGGGTGTCGACCCGCCAGGCGAACTGCATCAGAGCGGCCGCCGCGTCGAGCACCGGCAGGACCCAGCGGCCGGCCCCCGGGCCCCACGCGGTCAGGATCCCGCGCCGGCCCGCGGAGGTCGGCGCCGCCACCACCGCCAGGGGGTGGTCCCCCCATCCCAGGGCGGCCACCACCCCGTGGTCCCGAGCCTGATCTCGGGGGGTCGGCGAGCGCCGCCGCGGGACCCAGGTGGCCTGTCGGTCAGCCGCGAAGGCGGCCGCGAACCAGAGGGCGCCGGAGGCGCAGTGGAGGTCCACCAGCGGTCGACCCAGGCGCGCCTGGGCCGGCACCAGCACCTCCGCCGGGAGCCGGTGGGCCACCGCCGTGAGCTCACCGTGCTCCTCCCGCCAGACCACCCCGTGGACCCCATGCAGCTCCAGCCGGCGCAGGATCCGATCGAGCAGGTCGACCCGCGAGGACGCGGCGGCGAGGTCGAGGGCGAGCTCCAGGATCACCTGGGTGGCCGCGGACGCCGAGCCGCGCCGCCGCACGCTGTCCGGAGCGATGGCCATGGTGTCGCCGTGATGGTCGCGCCGGCGGGGAGGGATTCGGGCCACGCTCCGGTCACGGTTCGGGCGAGACCGTGACGCGGGCGCGCCGCCCTCGTCACGCCCGGCGGGCGCGGCCGGGGAGCCCGGGCCAGCCCAGGGCGAGCGTGCTCCAGACGGCGTGGGCCGCGATCGCGGGCCACACCCCCTGCTCCCGGTCGCTGAGACCGACCGCCACCGCCCCCCATCCCGCGGCTGCGGAGGGGAAGAGCGGGTTGGCCGCCAGCAGCTGGACCCCGGCGCCCAGCAGGGTGGCCACCGCCCCGCCTCGGATCGGCCCCAGGCGATCCCGGCACGCGCTCAGCACCTGACCCCTCCAGACCAGCTCCTCGCCGGCCGCCGCCAGCGGGAGGATGGCGAGCCGCCACCCGAGCGGCGCCGATCCCCGGCGGCGCTCGACGTCGGCCAGCATCCCCCGGCCCCGGTCGGTCGCGAGCACGAGCCGGGCGGCGCCCGCGATCACGGCGTACCAGCCCGCGCCGACCCCGGCGGCCCGCCCGAGCGCCGCCCGCCGGGGCCGCGTCCGCCCGGCGCCGCCCCCCCAGGCGACCAGCCCCCCCCCGATCAGGGCCAGGCCCTGGACCGGCCAGAACCAGCCCGGCCGGCGGGCGGCCAGCCAGGTCCCCAGCGCCTGGGCCAGGAGGGAGACCACTACGCCCCGGCGACGCGAGCGTCCCGGCCGTCCCGGGGCGGCCGCGCCGGGCGCCGCAAACCCGCCTGTCATCGGGGTCGCACCCGGTCTCCGAGCGCCAGCAGGGTCGCCACCACCGCCCGCCCGGCCGGCCCCCAGCCCGCTGCCACCGGAGCCGGGTGGGGTGGTCCCGGCAGCGGCGCGTCCGCCCCGGAGCCACTCAGGACGTGACCGCTGGGGAGCCGATTCCCCAGTTCTCGCGCCAGCCGGCGGCGGAGCCGGGCGGCGGGGGCGCTCCGGGCCGCGATCCAGTCGAAGCAGGCCCGCTCCGCCCCGATCGGATCCGAGCCCGGTCGGAACGACGCCAGCACCGCCACCGGGACCCGGGCCCCGCCGAGTCCGACCCACACACGCCCGAGGCTCACGGTCCGGCCGCCCTGGAGCAGGAGCCCGTGGGCGGCGTCCCGCTCGCGCTGGGCCCGGTCGAGCGCGGCCAGGAGCGGGCCGCGGAGGCGCTCCGGGGCCAGCGCCGCCGCCCCGCCCAGGGCGACCGTGGCGGCGCTGCGATCAAGGAAGAGCGCCTCGAGCAGAGGCCAGACCGGAGCCGGCCACGGGGACGGCTCGGGCGAGCGGCCCGCGCCCGCCCGGGCCGCCCGGGCGACGTCGGGGCGGGAGACCAAAGCGTCCGGGGCGACCGTCCCGGTCCGCCCGTGCCAGCTTCGGGCCCGCATCGCGAGGCCGGCCGCGGCATCCACCGCCCGGCCGGGCGGCTTCACGAACCCGTAGGTTCGGCGGGGCCGGAAGCTCAGCCGGGGCGCGCCGGTCCCGGGCGCATCCCGGCGCGAGAGCTTGCCGATCCAGCCGACCGCCTCGGCGGTCTCGAAGGCGTCGTCGACGATGTGGACGGCGAGACCGGCTCGCGCGCTCGGCGCCCCCGCGGCGATCTCCCGCGGGAGCGCTCCCAGCTCCCACCCCGGGCCGTGGGGGCGCAGCGACACCGGCCAGGCGACGGGCGCCTCCCCGATCGCCGGCAGCTGGGCGACGACGCAGGGGAAGCCTGCCGCGATCAGGTGGCGGCCGCGCCCGTCGAGGTCGAGCCGAAGCGGCCCGACCGGCATCCCGCTCCCCGCCGGCGGGGAGGCCCCACGCGAACGGGGGGACGGCCACCGCCGAAGCTTGTGGATCCTCGCCCGCCGACCGGATTGGGTCCAGCATTCGACCGCCCGGAGCTCGATCAGGCAGCGGCGCCAGTACTCTCGATAGAGCCAGCGCCAGGCGGGGTCGAGCACGGTCCGCTGGTAGAAGGCGCGAGCCCCGCCGGCGCCGCCCATCAGGCGGAAGAGGCGTGCCAGGGTGGCGGTGCCGTCGCCGGCGTGGAGGCGCACCGTGCCCCGCAGCAGCAGGGCGGGCTCCCCCGGGCGCGCGAAGAGGAAGGCGGCGCGGGGACAGGCGGAAAGGTTGCGGAGCTTGGCGGAGAGGCCGGTGGCGGTGGAGGTCCACACGGTCGCGGTGCGCGGGTCGAGACGGGCCCCGACCGGCGTCACCACCGGGGCGCCCCAGGGGGTGACGGTGACCAGGTCCCACTGCAGAAAGCGGTCCAGCGCACCCAGCCGCTCCCCGCCCAGCGCCAGGGCCAGCCGCTGGCTGGGCCCGCTCCGCCCGGACGACCCGGCCCGCACCACGAGCTCCGGCATGGATCCAACCCTACGGGATATCCTCGGGACCGAACATGAACCCAGCCTGGCCCCGCGTTGCCTGAGATCAAAGCCACCACGGTGGTGCCGGTCGCGCAGTCCGTGGTCTTCGACTTCGTCGGCGATTCCCGCAATGCGCCGCGATGGGTGTTCGGGGTCCACCGGGTCGAGCCCGGCGCCCCCCACCCGCTGCGCCCCGGCGACCACGTGACCTTCCAGCTGGGGGCCGCCGGCCAACGGCTGGAGAGCCGCTGGCGGATCGACGAGTGGACGCCGCCCACCCACGTCACCAGCTCCGGCCACGCGCTCGGGGCCCGCGCCCAACTTCGGATCGAGTGCCGTGCCCTGGGCCCCGAGGCGACCGAGGTGGTCGAGGTCCTCCGCTACCAGCTCCCCGGCGGGGTGCTGGGGATGGTCGCGGACCGGCTCGGCATCCACGGGATCTTGGAGATGCAGGCCCGCAACTCGATGCGGGCCCTGCGGCGCCTGCTGACGCCCCCGGCCCCGGGGCGGGCGGGGGCACAGGACCGCCGGGCCGAAGCGCGCGCGGCGGCCGGCGGGGCCGCCCGCGAGCGACCCGCAGCCGGAGGCGGCACGGATGGGGGCTGAGGCGACCGGGCCCAGCGCGGTGCGGGTGGCCGAGGTGGGCCAGGAGAGCGGGGAGCCGGAGCAGACGGCGATCCCCTGGGAGCTGGGGGGACCGCCCGGCCAGGTCGCAGTGCAGCTGCGCACCACCCTGGCGCGGGTCACCGTCGGGGCCGGCCTGGCGCGCCGTCCCGGCCTGCTCACGGCGGTGCGCGCGATCCCCGGGCTGCCGGGGGTGGCGACCAGCCCGGTCGGAGGCACCTTCGTGGTGGGCGGGCCGGCCTGGCTCGGGCTGACCGCGGTGGCGACCCTGCCCTCCCCGGTGGTCTTCCCGATCGATTGGATGCTGGGGACCGTCGCCGGCTGGCTGCGGGGGTTCTTGGGGCCTTTGGGGGTGGCGCTCACCCTGGGGCCCGTCCCCGGAGCCTGGTGCCCGGGCTTCAGTGACGGGCAGGTCGGCGGCCGCAAGCTGGTGGGGCTCGGGTTTCGCGTCAGCCGCGGCCGGATCGCCTGCCGGGGAATGGTCGCCATCCTGCCGATGGCTCCTCGAGACCTGGAGTGGCTGGCGGCGACCCATCGGCTGATCGACCTCGCGGTCCACCCCGAGCGCTGCACCTCGCTGGTCGAGTGCACCGGCGACCCGAGCTGGACCACCTCGGCCGCGATCGCCGGCCTGAGCCAAGCCCCCACCAGCGGGTGGGCCGCGGCATGAGCAGCCCCCGACCGGTCGGCCTGCGCCTGGTGCGCGACCCGGCACCGGTCCTCCACGCTCGCTGCGAGCCGGTGCGGATCTTCGATGCCGACCTGCGCCGGCTGGTCCGGGAGATGTACGAGCGCTGCGTCGAGTGGCACGGCGTCGGCCTGGCGGCGACCCAGGTCGGGCTCAACCGCCAGATCGCCGTGGTGGTCCACGAGGGCCACCGCTTCGCCATGTGCAACCCCGAGATCGTGGCCGCGAGTGGGGAGATCGACGCCATCGAGGGCTGCCTCTCCCTCCCCCGCCGGGCCGGCCTGGTGCGCCGCGCCGAGACCGTGACCCTGCGCTACCGCAACGCCCAGGGCCACGGGGTCCAGCGCGCATTGTCGGGCTGGCTGGCGCGGATCGTCCAGCACGAGACGGACCACCTCCACGGCGTGCTCTGCCCTGAGCGGCTGGCGCCGGGAGCGACCTTCGGACCGATCGCCGAGGACGAGCCCGAGGAGGACGTGGCCGCCCAGGGCTGACCCCGGGGCGACTCCCGGGGCCGGCCCCCGGGGGCTCAGGCGGTGGCGCCGGCGGGCTCGGCGGCCACCTCGGTGACCTCGGCATCGATCGTGATCTTCACCTCGTCGCTGACCAGGACCCCGCCCGACTCGAGCGCGACGTTCCAGTTCAGCCCGAAGTCCCGGCGGCTGAGCGAGCCCTTGGCCTCGAAGCCGGCGGAGCGGGCGCCGCCCATCGGCGACTTCTGGACTCCGTTGAGGGTCACCTCCAGCGTCACCGGCCGGGTCTGGTCCCGGATAGTGAGGTCGCCCTCCACCCGGTACCGGTCGCCGCCCTGCGACTGGACCGACCGGCTGGTGTAGGTCAGGGTCGGGTAGTGCTCGACGTCGAAGAAGTCAGCCGAGCGCAGATGCCCGTCCCGGCGCTCCTCGCGGGTGTCGAGGCTGGCGACCGGGATGGTGACCTGGAGCTTGGCCGCCGTGACGTTGTCGGGATCGAATTCCAGGCTGCCGTCAACCTCGGTGAAGTGTCCGCGTACCGTCGACACCATCATGTGCCGCACCGAGAAGCTGACGTCGGTGTGGGCCTTGTCGATCTGCCAGGTCATGGGAGTCCTCCGCATCCGATCTGATTGCTGATACAATCATACCCAGATTTCATTGCGTGTGCATGCACCAATCTAGGCGCCACGGAGCCATCCCGATGCCCCCCCCCACCGCCCTGGTCGCCTCGGGCGAGCGCGGCGAGGACGTGATCGTCCCCGGTCTGGACGCTGGTCCGGCCGACCCCGCCCTGCAGGTGTGGGCGCTCTTCCTGCGAGCCCACGCGTTGGTGCGCCACCTCTTGGCGGCGCGGCTGGCGCGGAACAGCCGGGTGCCGCTGGCCGACCTCGAGGTGCTGCTGCAGCTGGAGGCGATCCCGGACGGGCGCTTGCGGATGGCGGTGCTGGCCGAACGCGTCCTGCTCAGCCGCAGCGGGCTGACCCGCCGGATCGAGCGACTCGAGCGGCTCGGGCTGGTCGAGCGCCAAGCCTGTCCGCACGACGCGCGCGGCGCCTTCGCGGTGCTCACCGTGACCGGTCGCGCGCTCGGCGTCGAGGCGGCCGCCGATCACCTCGCCGGGGTGCGGCAGGCCTTCGAGGACCCGCTCATCGCCGCCCGGGGCCTGCAGCCCTTGCGGGCCGCCCTGCAGGCGCTGATCGCGGCCGCCGAGGCCCAGATCACAGGCGCTGGCCTGTCCGGTCCCGCGGCGGTCGCCGACGGCGGGACCGGGCAGGCGCTCCGATACACTGACGCCGATGGCTGATCCCTCGGCCCCGGGTGCGCGCTGCCCCTTCCCGCACGGCGGGGACGGGGAGCGGGCCGTCCTCCCCGCCGCCGAGCCGGGGGAGTGCCCGCGACCGCACCACCCCGCGGGCGAGGGCGACGGGAGCTCCGCACGCTGGACTCCGCCGGCACGCGAGGCGGTGGGCTCCACCGCGCGACGCGCCGCCCCCGCCAGCCACCTCGACCCCGACCGGGCCGAGGGGATGGCGGTGCGGGCGGTCGAGAGCCGCGCCGATCAGCGCCGGATGGAGGAGATCGGCGAGCTCTTCGTGCAGACCCTGGGCAAGAAGCTGGGGTACGGCCATCCGCTCAGCGACCGCACCGGGATGGCGACCTTCACCTGGACCGAGGAGGCGGAGGCGCGGCTCGCCGAGGTGCCCGCCTTCTGCCGCGAGCTGACCCGCTGGCGAGTCGAGTGGACCGCCCACAAGCAGGGCCTGGGGACGACCATCACCCCCGAGGTGATGGCGGTCAAATACGAGATGTGGGGCGAGGTGTCGCACGCGATCCAGGGTCGGGAGCGGGAGGGGCTGCCCTGGACCGAGTCCGCCCGCCGTCGCTTCGCCCGGGTGCCCGAGTTCGTCCAGGGCCAGGTGCTCGAGGCCGTCGAGGGCAATGCGCGGCACCTCGGCGCGACGGTTGTGGACGACGACGTGGTCGACCGCGTGGTCGCCAAGTGGGGCGAGACCGGCGACTTCCACGAGGGCCTGTACGGGTTCCGGTAGCCGGGTCGCGACCTCGGGCGGTCGGCCGAGGGGCGAGCGGGTCGCGGGCTGGCTCAGCGTCCCGCCGCAGGCGTCTTCGCCCCCGAGGCGATGGTCTCGGTCGGCACCAAGGGCCGGCGGCGGGCGCGGAGCGCCAGCTGGATCCGCTTCACCCCGCCGTTGTCCACCACCATCGCGGTGCGGCGGCGGCGGTCGCGGCGGCGGATCCGAGCCTGCTCGCTCGGGGTCAGGGTCTCGGGGTCCTCGCCAGCTCGTGCCATCGCCTCAGCCTAGCGTCCCCGCCGCCGCTCAGGCCGGGGGCGCGGTGATCCCGTCGAGCTCGGCCCAGTCTTGGGCGGTCGGCCGCCAGGTCAAAGCGTCAGCGTTGGCAGCCACCTGCTCAGGGCTGGTGGCGCCGGCGATCACCGAGCTCACCACCGGGCGGGACAGCAGGCTGCCGATGGCGACCTGGAGCATCGACAGGTCGCGGGCGGCGGCGAACCGCTCGAGCCCCTCGACCCGGTCGAAGGCGTCCGGGGTCAGCAGGCCGCCCCCGCCGGGACGGCGGCCGAGGCGCGTCCCCGCCGGCGGCGGGATCCCGCGACGGTACTTGCCGGTGAGCAGGCCATGGGCGAGCGGGAAGTAGGGCAGCAGGCCGAGGCCGAAGTGATCCAGCGCCGGCAGCCGCTCCGCCTCGGCGTCGCGCCTCAGCAAGCTGTACTCATCCTGGGCCGCCACGAAGCCGGTGAGGGCGGCGCTGCGAGCGATCCACTGGGCGTCGGCGATCTGCCAGGGAAAAAAGTTGGAGCAGCCGATGAAGCGCACCGTCCCCGCCGCCACCAGCTCGTGCAGCGTCGCCAGGGTCTCGGCGATCGGGGTCTGGGGATCGGGACAGTGGATCTGGTAGAGGTCGATCACCTCGACATCGAGCCGACGCAGGCTGGCCTCCACCGCGGCGCGGATGTAGAGGGGCGCCCCCCGCGCCTGCGCCGGGTCCGTCCCCGGCATCGCCATCCCGAATTTGGTGGCGATGAGCACGCGGTCGCGCCGCCCGCGCAGGGCGCGGCCGAGGAACCGCTCGCTCTCCCCGCCCCCGTAAATGTCGGCGGTGTCGAACAAGGTGACCCCGTGGTCGAGTGCGGCGTCGACCACCGCCCGGGCAGCGTCGGCGTCGATCCGGGCACCGAAGTTGTTGCACCCGATCCCGACCTCGGAGACCTGGGGGCCCCCGCGACCCAAGGGGCGGCTCCGCATCGCAGCTCCGGCCATGGTCGCGTCACCCCCTCCTGACTTCGGGCACCACAGCCGCGCGGGACGCGGCCGCCTCCCCATCCTCGCGGGTGGCCGCCCCCCCCGTCCAGTCGGCGGCCCGGGCCCCAGCAGGCGTCGCCGGCTCCTCGCGCGACTACCATCGCCGCGTGGAGCCCCAGGACCCCGCGCCGGGGGACGACGCGGACGCCGACTGGTCGCCGCCCTCGCCGCCCCGGGTGACCGCGACCGAGATGATGGCCTGGGTCACCTATGCCGGGGTGCTCGGAGCCCTCATCTATCTCGCGGTCGACACCGGCCATCCCACCTTGGGAGTGGTCGCCTCTTTCGTCGTGTGGGCGACCGGGCTCGCGGTCCTGATCGGGTACGCCCGCAACGGGGTGCTCCGGACCCCCGAGGTCGTGCTCCAGCGCGATCCGCTGCCATTTCCCTACCAGGAGGACGAGCCGGTGGGCCTGTGGATCCGGGCCGGGGGGGTGGGGTCGCCGTCCGACTTCGTGCGGATGCCGGCCCAGGAGCTCCCCCCCGAGGACGAGGACGCCGGCCTGGCCGCCTACCTGCAGCGGGCGGAGGAGGCACGGCGCCGCCGCGATGCGACCCGGAGCGCCCCCGCGCCGGAGCCGTCGCCGCCCGTCTGATCCCCAGCCGGACGGGAGCGTGGGGCGGCGTCCCCTCAGCGGCTCGAGGCCGAGCGGCGCCGCCCGGCACCGGGATCCGGCTCAACCCAGATCGCGCGCGCGGCCGCGTCCCCCAGCCGGACGGTTCGGCCCTCGACCCCGATGGTGCGGACGCTTGCGCGCCCCGACCAGGGACCGACCTCCACCTGGGCTCCCGGCCGGATCCCCTCCCGATCGAGCAGGCGGAGCAGCTCGGGGGCCTCGTGCTCAGCCAGCTCCGAGATCCGCCCCACCCGCGCCGAGCGGCCGGGCTCCGCCTGGCTCAGGCGGACGAGACGGCGGGAGCTGGTCGGCTCACCGGGGATCTGGTTGCCATGCGGACAGGTGGCCGGTGAGCCGAGCAGGCGGTGGAGCCGGTCCACCACCTGGTCGGAGAGAGCGTGGGCCATCGGGCCCGCCTCCTCATCGGCGGTCGCCCAGTCGAACCCGAGGGTGTCCGTGAGCCAGCGCTCCGCGACCCGGTGCCGGCGCACGATCGCGGCCGCGGTCCGCGAGCCCTGGGCGGTGAGACGGACCGGGTGGTCCCGTGCAACCGCGATCAGATCGTCCCGGCGCATCCGCTGCAGGGCGGCGCTGACGGTGGGCGCGCCGACGCCGAGCCACTCCGCCAGCCGCCCGGGCCGCACCACCTCGCCCTCGTGGCTGAGGTAGTAGACGGCCTCGAGGTAGCGAGCGATGGTGAGCGACGGCTGCGACCGCTCACGGGCGCGTGCGGGGGCTGGAGCCGGGGCCGTAGGCTTTGCCTCCACGAAGTGGACGATTCGCCAGTACGAAACTACCCGCCTCGGAGGACGGTCCGACCATGATCCCAGGCTTCGTCATCTTCCTGCGCGAGGGGGTGGAGGCGAGCATGATCGTCGCCATCCTGCTCGCCTACCTCGACCGGGTGGGGCAGCGGCGCCACTTCCGCGATGTGCTCGTGGGGGTGGCCGCGGCCCTGCTGCTCGCGCTGGCAGGAGGGGTGGCCGCCTTCCTCAGCCTGCGGCGCTACGCCGGATCCACCGTCCAGACCGTCTTCGAGACCGCCACCTACCTGGTCGCCTTCGCCCTGCTCACCTACATGACCTTCTGGATGCGGCGCCACGCCCGCACCCTCTCGCACGAGCTGCGCCAGCGGCTCGACCGGGCGCTCGGGCGGCGGGCCCGCTGGAGCCTCGGCCTGCTCGCCTTCCAGGCGGTCGGGCGCGAGGGGCTGGAGACCGTGGTCTTCACCCTCGCCATCGTCTTCGCCGCGGGCCCGACCTCGGCCGTCCCCGTGCCCGCAACCACCGGCGCGGGGGCGGTCCTGCTCGGGGGTGGCCTCGGCCTTCTGGCCGCGATCGGGACCGCCGTCGCCATCTACCGCCTGGGCCGCCGTCTCAACCTCGCCCGCTTCTTCCAGCTGCTGGGAGCCCTGCTGATGGTGTTCGCCGCCGGTCTGCTGGCCGACGCGGTGGAGAACCTCCAGCAGCTGGGCTGGCTGCCGGTGCTCGATCATCCGGTGTGGAACACCGGCGCGTGGCTGTCGGAGGCGAGCCCGCTCGGCGACATCCTCCACTCCCTGGTCGGGTATGCCTCCCAGCCCACCCCGCTCCAGATCCTGGCCTGGGCCGTCTACCTCGGGATCGCCCTGGCCGCCTTCCTCGGGGTGGGCTCCGCCCGCCGGCGAGGGGCGGGACCGGCCTCGGCCGCCTAGCGCCCCCGGGCCACAGAACAGGGACCGCGGGCATTCCCCAGCGAGGGCGCCCGGCGCCAGCCGATCGTCCCCAGGCCAGGGATCCACCATCCAGCCGGGTCGGCCCTCTCGAGCCTGAGATCGAGCGGGCGGGAGGATCCCCGCCGGGCCGGGCGTGCCCGCCCTGCCGTGCAGCCCTGGGTGGGGCGGGCAGGGAGATCAGGGCGACCCGAGCCCCCCTCCCGCCGAACCGTGGCCGGTGATCGTGCGGGCCTCCGAGGAAGACGGCTCCACCTTCGATGTCACCCCGGTCGGCCGTCGCGAACGGCCGGCGAGGAGACCCGGCTGCGCAGCCGGATCCCCTCGCCCCGGGGCCTGGGCCGATCTGATCGCGGGCCGATCAGCGCCTCCGCCCCATCACCGCCGGGACCCGGGCGAGCGTCGCCCCCACGAGCATCAGGCTACCCAGCAGGAGCAGCGCCACCCCCGCCAGCGAGATCTCCGCGCCGGTGTTGGGCGTGGTCGGCGTGGTCGCGGCCTTGACCCCGCCGATCGGGCTCCTGGTCGGCCGGGGCGTGGGCGTCAGGGTGACCCGCTTGGGAGTCGGGGTGGTCCGCGGCGAGGGAGTCGGCGTGGGCGTCGTGGTCACGCCCTTCACCCCGCCGGTGGGAACGGTCCGAGGCGTGGGTGTGGGCGCGGGGCGCGGCCTGGCCGTCGGGCGCGGCCGCGGCGGCGCCGAGGGCTTGGGGGTGGGCGTGGGCCGGGGTGACGGCGGCGCCGAGTGGGTCGGCGTCACGGTCGGCGTCACGGTCGGCGTCACGGTCGGCGTGACCGTCGGCGTCGGCGTGGGGGGGATGGAGGTGGGGGGCGGCGGGGGCGGGGGCGGCGGCGGCGGGGGCGGGGGCGGGGTGAAGCTGAGCGCGGTCTGCTCGAAGCCGCACGGGCTCGACACCGATCGCGTCGCCCCGGAGCTGTCGACGTACTGGTAGGTCGCCGTCCACTCGTAGTAGTACGTGGTCGTGGTGGTGGGAGCCGGGGTCGGCAGCGTGGTCGGAACCGCCGCGGTCATGTACGAGGTGGTGCCCGCGGTCACCGGCAGCACCTGGGTGACCAGGTGCTGGGTGCTGCCCGGGCAGGTGGTCGTCGCCGAGGTCGTCGGACTCGTGTAGGGCCCGAACAGCGCGACCGTGAGGGTGCCCCCGGTCACCGCCGGGCTGATCACCACCTGGTCCTGGAGGGTGGCACCCACACCGGTCCCCGACGCCGAGGCGGTGGTCACGATCGTGGGCGGTGGGGGCGTGTCGGTGAGCACGGTCTGCTCGATCCCGCAAGGGCTCGACACCACCTCCACGCTCCCCGCGCTGTCGGTGTAGCGGTAGGTCGCCGTCCACTCGTAGTAGGAGACGGCGGCCGCGGTCGGCGCCGGGCTCGGCAGGGTGGTCACGACGCCGGCCGTGGTGTACGACGAGGTCCCGGAGCTGACCGTCAGCACCTGGGTCGCGAGCGCTCCGGCGGTGCCCGGGCAGGTGGTGGTCGGCGAGCTCTGGGGGCTGCTGTAGGGGCCGTACAGAGCGACCGAGATGATGCCGCCGGTCACGGCCGGGCTGATCACCACCTGGTCCTGGAGGGTCGCGCCCAGGGTCGGGCCCGAGGTCACGGGCGTGGTCGAGATGGTGGGCGGGGGAGGCGTGTACGTGAGGGCGCTCTGCTCGGTGCCGCAGGCGCTGGTCGCCGACTGGAGGGCGCCGGCGGTGGGATAGCTGTAGGTCGCGGTCCACTCGTAGTAGAAGACGGTAGCGCCGCTGGGAGCCGGGCTCGGCAGCGTGGTCACGACCGCGGTGGTGCTGTAGCTCGTGGTCCCCGCGATCACCGGCAGCGCCTGGCTGCTCAGCAGCGACGCGCCGGCGGCGCTCGGGCAGGTGCCCGTCGCCGAGCTCTGCGGGGTGGTGTAGGGCCCGTAGAGCGCAACCGCGATCGTGCCACCGGTCACCGCCGGGCTGATCACCACCTGGTCCTGGAGCGTCGACCCCACGCTCGAGCCCGAGGACGAGGGCGTGGTGGCGACCGTCACCGGGGGTGGAGTGGGCGTGTATGTCAGCGCGGTCTGCTCGGTGCCGCACAGGCTCGACACCGACTGCGGGTGACCGGTGCTGTCGGTGTAGCTGTAGGTCGCGGTCCACTCGTAGTAGAAGACGGTGGGGGTGGTCGGCGACGGGATCGGCAGGCTGGTCACGACCCCATTGGTGGTGTAGGAGGTGGTGCCGGTCGTCACCGGCAGCGTCTGGGTCGCCAGCGCCCCGGCGGTGCTCGGGCAGGTGGCCGTGGGCGAGCTCTGCGGTGTGCTGTACGGCCCGTACAGCGCGACCGCGATGCTGCCGCCGCTCACCGCCGGGCTGATCACCACCTGGTCGCGCAGCGTCGACCCGAGAGTCGGGCCGGAGGCCAGCGGGGTGGTGCTGATGCTGGGAGGCGGCGGTGGGGTGGGCGTAAAGGTGAGCGCGGTCTGCTCCGTCCCGCACAGGCTCGATACCGACTGCGCGTGACCGGCGGTGTCGGTGTAGCGGTAGGTCGCGGTCCACTCGTAGTAGGAGACGGTGGCCGTGGTCGGCGCCGGGACCGGCACCGTGGTCGGGACCGCCGCGGTGGTGTAGGCGGTGGTGCTGGTCCTCACTGGCAGCGACTGGCTGCTCAGCAGCGACGCGCCGGCCGCGCCCGGGCAGGTGGTCCTCGCCGAGCTCTGCGGTGTGCTGTACGGCCCGTACAGCGAGACCGAGATCGTGCCGCCGGTCACCGCCGGGCTGATCACCACCTGGTCCTGAAGCGTCGACCCGAGAGTCGGGCCCGACGACGAGGGCGTGGTCGAGATGGTGGGCGCGGGAGGCGTGTAGGTGAGCGCGGTCTGCTCCGCCCCGCAGGCGCTGGTCGCCAGCTGCGCACCGCCGGCGGCAGTGTAGCTGTAGGTGGCGGTCCACTCGTAGTAATAGACGGTGGCGCCGGTGGGGGCCGGGCTGGGGACCGTGGTCGCGACCCCCGCGGTGGTGTACGTAGTGGTGCCGGTGGTCACCGCCAGGGTCTGGCTGCTCAGCACCGACGCCCCGGCCGCGCTCGGGCAGGTGGCCGTTGCCGAGCTCGGCGGGGTGGTGTACGGCCCGTACAACGTGGCCGAGATGGTGCCCCCGGTCACCGCCGGGCTGATCACGATCTGGTCCTGGAGCGTGGCTCCCACGCTCGGCCCCGAGAAGGAGGGCGTGGTCACGATCGTCGCCGGGGGCGGGATCGGGCTCGCGGCTTCGAGGGTGTTGCCCCCCTGGACCAGATGCACGAACCAGAAGTCGCCGGCGGGGATGGCGAACACGTAGACGCCGCCGGTGGTGGACAGCGGCCGGATCAGCGAGAAGGGCGCGGTCGCCAGGCTGCCGTGCGGAGTGCAGGCGTCGGCAGGGGCCTGCAGGTAGGCGGCCATGGTGGTGGGACCGACGCACAACCAGAAGGAGCTGACCGGGCCGGCGGAGGTGAGGGCGAGCGAGAAGCTGGTGTCGCCGGTTGCCGGGTCATAGGTGTAGCTGACCGTTCCATACGGGTTGTAGGTGCCGTTGGGCGTGTACAGGGTGCAGCTGCCCGACGTGGCCGAGCTGGTGCTGGTGCAGTCGGTCGGGGGGGTGATATGGGCGGATGCCACCGGCGCGGCCACCGCCACCAGACCGAGGCCGGCCATCCAACAGGCCACACCCGCCACGCTGAGAAGACGCCCCACCCTCCTGCGCGCCGAGCGATGGTCCGACGCCGGGGTCCAGGGCTGTCCAGTCATCTCGTAGGTGTCCTCCACCGGCGCGGCCTCACGGCCCGCCGTTCCGTCGTCCCTCCACGGGGTCGAGGCCACACCACAGCCGGCCATCGACCGGCGCCCGGTCGCGTCCCTCGACTCCCTTCCGAGAACTTCTAACGCACAACTGCCGCCACCTACCCGAACCGCCGGCTGGTCACGGGCGATGGGACGATCGCGGACGCGGAGGCCGGACCGGCCCGGTACCCCGTACGATCGTTAGGGCATGTCAGGGACCGATCGGGACAGGCGCGGGGTCGCTCGTCCCCCCGTCCCCTCCTGGGAGCTGCGCTTCCGGGCGCCCCGCACCTCCCTCCCCCGCTGGGCCCGGCTGCGCCCCGACCGCTGCGTGTACGCCGCCACCACCACCGGCAGCTGGCAGGTTCACGTCTGGGATCGGGAGATCGACCAGCACCACGTCGCCACCGACGGTGAGTTCGGAACCGTCGAGGGACACCTCAGCCCCGACGGGTCCTCGGTGCTCTGGTTCGCCGATCCCAGCGGGGACGAGACCGGCGAGTGGCTCCAGGCTCCCTTCGGGGGCGGGCCTAGCGCTCCTTTGCTTCCCGGCGCCCCCTGGGGATGGAGCGCCGGGATCGCGTGCGGGTCGGCGTGGGTGGCGGCGGGGATCGCCGATCGGGATGGCTTCCGGCTGCTCCGCCGTCCTCTGGACGGCTCGGCCCCGGTCGAGACCTGGTACCAGCATCGGGAGCCCGTCACGGTGGTGTCGGTGAGCGCCGACGACACGCTCGTCTGCGTCAGCCACACCGAACACGGCGACGCGATGCACCCGGCGCTGCGAGTGCACCGGCTCGACGACGGCAAACCGGTGGCGGAGCTGTGGGACGGCCGCACGGCTGGCCTGGCCACCGTCGGGTGGGGGCCGCGGCCGGGAGACCTGCGCCTGGCGGTGACCGAGGAGCGGAGCGGCTGGGCGCATCCGGCGATCTGGGATGCGGCGACGGGGTCGCGCACACCCGTCCCCGTGGAGTTGCTGGGCGAGCTCGAGACCTTGGCGTGGTACCCCGACGGCGAGGCCCTGCTGGTGCGCCAGGTGCGGGGCGGCCGGCACCGCCTGCACCGGGTCCTGTGCGCCACCGGGGAGGCACGCCCGCTGGCGCACCCGCAGGGGTCGGTCGCCGACGCCGCGGTTCGCCCGGACGGAACCGTCTGGTACCGGTGGTCGAGCGGGGCGCATCCGGCCGAGCTGCGAAAGACGCTCCCGGACGGCTCCGACCACCGCCTCCTCCCCCCGCCGGCGGCCACCGCGCCATCGGGGCGCCCGGCGCGCAGCTGGAGCTTCGCCAACCCGTCGGGGGACGAGGTTCAGGGGTTCCGGGTGGAGCCGGACGGTCCCGCTCGCCACGCCACCGTGGTGTGGGTACACGGCGGCCCGGCAATGGCGGTCGAGGATACCTTCCATCCCGGGATTCAGGCGTGGGTGGACAGCGGGTTCCAGGTGGCCATCGTCAACTACCGCGGGAGCACCGGTCGCGGCGTCGCCTGGCGGGATCGGTTGATCGGCAACCCAGGTGTGCTCGAGGTCGAGGACGTGATCGCCGGCCTCGACGATCTCGTCGGTCAGGGTCTGGCCGATCCGGCCCGCACCATCCTGATGGGAGCCTCATGGGGCGGGTACATCACCCTGCTCACGCTGGGTCTGCATCCGACCCGATTCGCCGCCGCGATCGCGCTGGTGCCGGTGGCCCACTACGCCCTCGCCTACGCCGACGAGTCGGAAGAGCTCCAGGCCTTCGACCGCACCCTCTTCGGGGGCTCGCCCCAGGATCAACCCGAGCGGTATCGGGAGCGGTCGCCGTCGACCTACGTCGACCGGGTGGCGACCCCGCTCAGGATCGAGGCGGCCCCCCACGACAGCCGCTGCCCGATCCGCCAGGTGCGCTGGTACGTGGAGCGCCTGCGCCAGCGCGGCGCCGCGCTCGAGTACGAGGAAACGGGCGCGGGCCACGGTGCCTTCGTCGTCGACGCCGAGGTGGCGCGCACCCGGCGCGCGCTCCAGTTCGGACTGCGTCACGTGCGCCCCGGAGCCTGACTCCCGGGGCCGGGTCGCGACGCGATTCGGGTAGGTGGCATCCCCCAGGCGTTGTTAAGCCTCGGAGGGAGAGCCCGGGGGATGGGCCCCGCCCCGGTGTCGAGCCGACCTGCACGGCACGCACCACCAGCGGACCCGCCCCCGGGGCCCTCTGCGGGCCCACGGCTGGTCCCGCGCCGCGACCCCCATCAGCGCCGAGGCGTGGTCGCCACACGCCGCCGGGTGCCTGCTGCTCTCGCCACGCACCAAGGGGCGAGGGACCCGCTCAGGCCGGTCGGGCGCTGGGCAGCGAGGGCGGCGGACCGCCGGCGCGGACCTTGCCCACCAGCCATCCTCCGAGCAGCAGGCAGGTGGCGAAGAAGCCGAAGATCACGGGGAACCCGAGATTGCGGTGGACCCCGTTGACCGCGTCGAGGACGGGCCCGGCGATGGTCACCGCGAGGATCCCGGACCCGGCGGTGGCGAGGTTGGAGATGCCCATGTAGCGACCGGCCTCGGCGGGCGGGACCAGGTCGGTGACGAAGGCCCAGTCGACCGAGAGCAGCGCCCCGAACGCGGCCCCCACCACCACGCCGACGCCGTACACCATCACCAAGCTGGAGGCGGGAATCAGCAGGGCGGTGCCGACCGCCCCCAGCCAGGCGGCGGCGCGGACCATCCAGCGGCGCCCGAGCCGCTGGGAGACCCGCGCGGCGGGCAGGGTCACCACCAGGGCGGTCAGGACCACCGCCGCGAGCAGGACCGAGGTCGCCCCCGACGCCCGGTCCGCGATCACGTGCCCGGCGCCGGGAAAGAAGACGTCCTTGACGTAGAGGAGGGCGAAGTCGGTGAGGCCGGTGATCCCCATGAGGGCCAGCAGTCGGGAGGCGAGGAGCCAGCTGAAGTCCACGTTCTCGCGCGGGCGGAAGCTGAAGATGCCGAGCCATGCCTGCCGCCGGTCGGGCACCGGCCCGGTGGCGGGACCGTCCGCGACCCACCGAAGGGTGGCGACCAGCGCCAGCACCAGCACCAAGCCGGCCGCCCCGAGCGCGAGCGGGAGGTGGCCGACCGCGATCAGCTGACCCGTCAGCAGAAAGCCGATCGCGGTGCCAACGAAGACCGCCACCCCGTAGTAACCGGCGGCGCGGCCGCGATCGGGTGCGGGCACCTGGTCGGGGAGCAGGCCCTGATAGGCGCCCTCGGCCGTGTTCGAGCAGATCTGAAGAGCGCAGTAGGGGATGATGAGGGCGCCGTAGCTGCCGGCCAGCGCCAGGCCGAGCAGGCACGCGAGATCGCCCAGCGTGCCCGCCACCATGAACGGCTTGCGCCGGCCCCAGGGCACCCGAAGCCGGTCGGAGAGGGCGCCCGCGGCGGGCTGCACGAGGATGGCGACGAGGGCGCCGCCGGCCGACAGGGCGCCGAGGGCGACGCCGCGATGGGCGGACGGAACCAGTCCCACGATCAGCCGCGGCAGGATGAGGGCGCCCATCCCCTGCCAGAGGTAGTTGATCGCAACCCAGTAGGCGGAGAGGGCGAGCAGACGCGGGGCCGACAGCCGCAGGCCCGGTCCCGGTCGCACGCTCCCTCGTGACGGAGCGCGAGCGGAGTCAGCCATCCCCGAGCGCTCCTGCTGGGGCCGGAGGGCGGTCACGGCCGCGGGTGGGACGGCCGCGAGTGTACGCCGCGGCCGGGGCCGGCGGCGGGGCGCGCCGGGTCACCCTGGGGGGACTGCGCGAGCAGCCCCCGGGGCTCGGGGGCTCACCCGGAGCGGGTCGCCGGCGGGCTCCCCGCGTCATCGGCCGCCCTGGCGGGCGGAGGCGGCCCGGTCAGCACGGCTCCGGCGAGCGCGGTCGGCGGGGCGAGGTTCCAGAGTCGGACGGCCGGCTGTCCGTGCTCCGCATCCAAGATGGAGATCGACGCCACCTCGAGCATGAAACCTCCGGCCGCCTCCACCGGGAGGCCGAGGTAGGCGACCGCGAGCGCGCGCAGGAGGTGCCCGTGCGAGACGACCGCGACGGTCCCGGGCCGACTCCCCGCCGCGATCGTGGCGAGGGCGCGACGGGCTCGCTGCAGCACCGTTCCGGGGCTCTCGCCGCGATCGCCGCCGTCGCGCCAGAGATCCCAGCCGGGTCGCGTCCGCGCGATCTCCCTCGTCGTCAACCCCTCATACGCGCCGTAGTCGAACTCGGCCAGATCGTCCAGCACCACCGCATCCGGGGTGAGGCCCGCCAGCCGAGCGGTGGCTCGCGCCCGGGCAGCCGGGCTGGTCCAGACCGCAGAGAAGGCGGTCCCCGCCAGGCGGCGCCCGAGGTCGGCTGCCTCCCCCTCACCGGTCGCCGTGAGGGGGACGTCGGTTCGCCCGGTGTGGCGGCGGCTACGACTCCACTCGGTCTCTCCGTGGCGGATCAGGAGGAGGGCCACGGGCCGCCAGTCTATGTGGTCCCGCCCTCGCCGAGCGGCGCCGCTCCTGCGGGTATACTCGGACCTCCCGGGAAGTAGCTCAGTCAGGTTAGAGTGCACGGTTCGGGACCGTGAGGTCGGCGGTTCGAATCCGCCCTTCCCGACACCACTTCAAAAAACTCCCATTCACCCAGGGCTTTCTTGGACTGGGGGGCTAAATGACGACAGTAGGCACTCAGGCCCGCTAGCCGCCCCGCCCGACCAGCCACTCCACGTCCTCGGCAGCCCCTCGACGCTGGCCGTCGCCGACGTGGCTGGAGCGCTCAAGGGTCATGGCCGAGGTCGCGTCGCCAAGCCCGGCCTGCGCCACCTTGGGGTGGACCCCGGCGTCCGCAAGGAGCGAGGCGGCGGCGTGGCGGGTGCCGTGGAAGGGGATGGGCGGCAGCCCCGCCCACCCGAGCAGGGCCGCCCAGGCGCTGGCGAGCGGCGTGGTGGGCAGCGACCGCCCCAGTGGTGTGGTGAAGACAAGGCCGCCCTCCAAGACGATCTTGGTCCCGGCCACCGGAAGGCGGACCTCCTGCCACTGGTCCCCGGCCTCCAGCCGCTCGGCGGCCTGGCGGGTCTTGTGGGAGCGCCTGGCGGAAACGACTGCCGAAGCTATGGCAACGGCGCGGCGTGAGCTTGAGGACTTCGGCTCGACGAGGCTGTCGTCAGGCTGGTGGGAGTAGTGGACCTCCACCACCGCGCTATCGAGATCCACGGCATGCCAGCGGAGCGCTACTGTCCCGTCTCGGAGCTTCGTGGCAGAATAGAAGGGTTCTATCCCTCTGTGCGAGGACCCGTCGCATGCCACGTGGCCGCCCCAAAGCCCCGCTTGTCGTCGGCGACGACGACCGTCAGACCCTGGAACGCTGGACCGCGCATCGCCGCACGAGTCAGGCCCTAGCGCTGCGCGCGCTCATCATCCTGCGCGCCGCGGAGGGGGCGTCGAATACGGCGGTGGCGGCCCAGCTTCACGTATCCGACGCCACGGTGGGGAAGTGGCGTCAGCGCTTCCGCGCGCGCGGGGTGGGCGGCTTGCTGGATGCGCAGCGCTGTGGCGCGCCGCGCCGGATCACAGACGACCAGGTGGAGCAAGTGGTGGTGAAGACGCGGGAAACGACACCGGCGAACGCCACCCACTGGAGCACCCGCTCGATGGCCGCGGCCTCGGGGCTGAGCCGTCCGACGGTCCACCGCATCTGGCGCGCCTTCGGGCTGCAGCCGCATCGAGCGGAGACCTTCACACTCTCGAACGATCCGCAGTTCCTCGAGAAGGTGCGCGACATCGTGGGCCTGTACCTCCAACCGCCGGAGCGAGCCGTGGTCCTCTGTGTGGATGACAAGGCGCAGATCCAAGCGCTGGATCGGACCCAGCCGATTCTGCCCCTGCGCCCCGGGATCCCGGAGCGGCGGACGCACGACTGCCGACGTCACGGCACGACCTCTCTGTTCGCCGCGCTGGACGTCGCCACCGGCACGGTCATCGGGGAGCTGCACCGCCGGCATCGGACGATCGAGTTCCAGCGATTCCTCGCGCGCATCGACACCGAGGTCCCGGCGGAGCTGGATGTCCACGTGGTTCTCGACAACTACGGCACCCACAAGACGCCGACGATCCAGCGCTGGCTGCTTCGCCACCCGCGCGTCACCCTGCACTTCACGCCCACCCACTCGTCCTGGATCAATCAGGTGGAGCGGTGGTTTGGACTGCTCACCGAGCGACAGATCCGACGCGGTACCCACCGCAGCACGCAGGCGCTGGAGGACGCCATCCGCCTCTATCTCACGCTGAACAACGAGGCCCCCACCCCCTTCGTGTGGGTCAAGACCGCGGATCAGATCCTCGCCAGCAGCCAGCGCTTTTGCCTGCGCATCTCCGAGACGGGAGACTAGATGCCCAGAAGGTCAGGTTTCAGTTGGGCCGAGTTGCTTTGACCGGGTGATGCGCCGGACCGTCCCTGAGCGGCGGCGGTTGAACTCCGAGGATTAGCATGGGCGGTCGAGTGGGTTTGGACGACAGCCGGACCAGATGCGGTGGGCAGGGGGTGTTTGCAGGTGAGCCAGAATCCGACCTCAGCCTGGTTCCTCCTGCCGTCGGAGCGTGGCAACCCGGATACAGTTGTCGACGTGGTGGCAGCCCACGGCACCGCTTGGACCGAAGGCAACCTGGTTCGACCGCTAATTCACGGAGCCACCTACTTTCGGCGCCTTGATGAGGTGGTCTCAACGCTCCATGAGCGCGATTCGGTCCACTTTGCGGACTGGCGGGGTGACCGTGACGAGCGGCTCTCCGACTCAGGTGCCACGATCGGGGAGTTACTGGGGGCCGCTGCCCAGCGGGGCGCCGAGGTGCGTGGCTTGGTCTGGCGATCTCATCCAGGGGTTCTCTCCTTCAGCGAGGCCGCCAATCGCCGCCTGGAGGAGGCCCTAAACCGGAGCGGGGCCGAGGTTCTGCTCGATCAACGGGTACTTCCCTTCGGCTCTCACCACCAGAAGCTCGTTGTCGTTCATGGCTCCGGTCCGCCTGCAGTGGATATCGCGTTTGTTGGCGGCATCGATCTGTGCCACGGGCGCCGCGACGATATCCGGCATGTCGGTGATCCCCAGACCCAAGCGATGGATCCGCGCTATGGCCCGCATGCTCCCTGGCATGACATCCAGCTCGAGGTCGTCGGCCCTGGAGTTGCCCAGTTGGAGATTTCTTTTCGCGAGCGCTGGAACGATCCGGCCCCGCTTGACGACCGGAATCCCTGGCGGGCACTGGTGGGCCATCTCACCGGGGAGCCGCGTCGGCCCACGCCGTTCCAGGGCCCCGTGCCAATCCCCGAGTCGGCAGGGCCGCATCAGGTCCAACTGCTTCGCACCTATCCGCGTCGCCACCCCCCGTATCCGTTTGCCCAACGCGGAGAGCGCAGTGTGGCCAGGGGTCTGCTTAAAGCGATTCGTCGGGCCCGTCGCTTGATCTACATTGAGGACCAGTACCTGTGGTCGACCGAAGTAGCCACGGGCTTGGCCGATCAGCTCCGGGAGCACCAGCAACTGCGGCTGATCGTCACCCTGCCTCGCTACCCGGACTCCGATGGCGCCGTCACCGGACCGCCCAATCGAATCGGGCAGCTCAACGCTATCCGCGTCCTCTGCCAAGCTGGTGGGGAGCGCGTGGGCATCTTCGATGTGGAAAACAACGAATGCCTTCCAATCTATGTGCATGCCAAGGTGTGTGTCATCGACGATGTCTGGGCGATGGTGGGCTCTGACAATTTCAATCTGCGTTCCTGGACCCACGATTCTGAGCTCTCCTGCGGCATCCTCGACACCACCCGAGACGAGCGAGCACCGCTGGATCCGGCGGGTCTTGGCGACGGGGCGCGCGTGTTTGCCAGGTCGCTGCGACTGGCACTCTGGGCCGAGCACCTGGGTCGCCATCCAGATGACCCACTGCTGCTTGATCCCGATTCATCAGTAGACCTCTGGCGTCAGGCCGCAGCAGAGCTGGCCACCTGGCACGCAGCGGGGCGGTCGAGCCCCCATCCCGCCTGTCGGATCCTGCAGCACGAGCCCTCACCGGTTCCCAACTCCGCACGCTGGTGGGTGATGCCCATGTACAGAGCCATCTACGATCCGGACGGCCGGGAACGGGAAGACCGGGTCGCAAGGCGGTTCTGATCGAATAGGTCGCGGGTGACGCATACCTGCCAGGCGCTACCGTCGCCAGTGGACCCTGAACTCTGGACAGACAACAGCGTCCAAGCCCAAAGGCGCTTGCCTGTGGCCACGAGCCAAAGTCGGAGCCCACTGCCCCATGCCACCGCCCGCCCTAGGGACGGGCAATTCGGCTCAGACGTTGGTGCTGTTACAGTCGCGGCCCGCCTCAGCTGACAACCGCTGCTGGGGGATCAACCTCCTTCATGCGGCCTGTGCCGACGTCATAGAAGAAGCCGCGCACGCTGTTCTTGTTGGGAATGAAGAGGCTCGCCTTGATGCGGGCGATCGACTGGCGAACGTCCTGGACAAGGTCTGAAGACGCCTCCAAGGCAACGCTTCGTCTGATCCCCGTCTCCCCGGGTTCAAGGAGTCGTCGCAACACTGACGATCTGATGCAAGCGTTGGTGATCGTTCAGGGCTACTGCTGGCGTTCTCCAGCCCAGTGTCTTGCGAGGTCGGTGTTGAGCGCGGCAGCCACCGCGTCGAGGTCATCGACACTCTGGTAGCTCAAGCCTGTCCCTTGCGAAAAGTATTGCGAGAGTAGACCATTCGTGTTCTCGTTCGTACGGCGCTGCCAAGGGCTCCGGGGATCGCAGAAGTAGATCTGAACTGCTGTATCGATCCGGAGGCGAGCGTGCTGCGCCATCGCTGCACCCTAGTCTCAGGTCAAGGACCGCCGCAGGTAGTCGGGCAGCGCCGTTACTCTCGAGGCGATGGCAGCTCGCACGGCTTCAGCGCCGTGTCCGGCCCGCGCAGGCCCGTTCTTCAAGCGAGGCTTGTCGTGTCCGGTCATGGGCGGCAGGTGCAGCAATATGGTGAACCGGGTGGTGCGCTCAACGAGCGTGCCGATCGCCGAGCTGCCAAGCCCGAGAATGAGGTCCCCCTCCCAGTGCCCCGGAACGGCCCGATCATCGGCCTCGGCGGATCGTTCGCTGATCATGACGTCGGCGGAGACGAAGCGCGTGCCGCGTCTCCGCGTGCGCGCTCGAGGAACCCTCAACGCCCGTCCTGTGCGCAGGCACGCGGTGAGCTCACGGCGCAGTGCGCCGCGTCCCTGGACGTACAGGGACGGGTAGATCGTCTCGTGCGAGACGCGCATCGACTCATCATCAGGGAAGTCGAGTGGCAGTCGCTTGGCGATCTGCTCCGGACTCCAGGCCTGGGCCCACCGCCGGTGCTGACCACGCCCGTGCCGGCGGCCGTGCCCGGGCACTGTCGGGCCGCGCACCGGGGGCCCGTCCAGTGTTCTGACCAAGCCTGCGAGGCGATCCAGCACGTACTGCCTCAGAGGCTCGTGTCGTGCCAGCTTCGCCACCTTGGGACGTCGCGCTCTTGGCTCGGCATGCCATGGGGCCGCGCTGGCGCGGTACTGCAGATCACCACTGCGGCTCGCCGCATTGCACCTCAGCTCACGGGAGATCGTCGACGGCGACCGGCCCAGATCCCGGGCTATGTTACGGACGCCATGCTCACGCGCGTTCAGGATGGCACTCTCCTCCCGCTCGCCGAACGACAGGTAACGCCTCGAGAGAGGCGCCAAGCTAGGTGGTGGCATCCCTCCACTCTGGCGAAACCACCGGGCCCCCACCGCCGGCGACACCCCGGGTTCCGTCGCTGCCTCTTCACTACATTGCCCAAGCGCAATCGCCCTCCAGAACCTCTGCCGGGCCTCTCGCCTCGCCACGGTGGGCCGACCCGGAGCTCGCATCCGGGGCCGTCCTGCTCGATCCGACTTGCGCTTCTTCCCGTCGGCCATGGCAACTCCTCGATAGGGTGTGGCCACGACCAGTTGACTTCGCCCAGTACCTTGCGATTCGCTGCATGGAGGAGCTGGCGCTGGCCGAGGCGGTGACCTCGGTGGGCTCGCGCGGCGACTCGTATGACAGCGCCCTGGCCGAGTCCTTCCACGGCCTCTACAAGACCGAGCTGATCCGGAAGGACGGCCCGTGGTGCGGTCCCAACGACGTCGAGCACGCCACCCTCGAGTACATCGCCTGGTTCAATGATGAGCGTCTGCACGGAGAGCTCGGCATGATCCCGCCCATCGAGGTCGAGGCCGACTACTATCGGACCCAGCCGCTCATGAAGGCTGCGTCCCAATAGATGGAGTCTCCATCAAACCCGGGGCGGTTCACGGCACCGGTCGGTAGGGTAGGCGGCTGGCGCGGTAGCCGTGGCCCCGTCTCCAGCCA
>Ga0307372_10000510_pt1 | contig 69347 bp, 58 predicted proteins | sample OX1MG_FD_202533 | JGI IMG/M metagenome (GOLD analysis project Ga0307372, IMG submission 202533) | Soil microbial communities from Risofladan, Vaasa, Finland - OX-1 | ecosystem: Environmental > Terrestrial > Soil > Coastal area > Acid sulfate soil | place: Finland: Risofladan, Vaasa | collected... | reverse complement strand
CCCGGAAGTACTCCCACTTCGCCTTTTGTCCCATTTGCAACCCTCCTCAGAACCCCTCCGATTTGGGTTACATCTTAAATGGCGCGACGATACCCCCTTCGGTTACATTTTAGACGGCGCGATACGTGCGGTTGACAATACAAACGTCAGGCGCGTATCATCCTGACGATACAGCGCGTTAACTCTCGCTGCATCCCCTCTTTTGCTCTTCCCGTGGGGCGGAGTCTCCGAGGCATTTCCTCGGTGTGCAGGGTATGTTGCCGCAGGGAGGCTGTCGGCCATGTCACCCGAGCACGACAATCCAGCGTCGCAGCCATCCGCAGCGGAAGCCGCTGTAGCCGAAGCGCCCGCACCGTTTCAAACTTCTCCGTCGGCGCAAAACGGCAAAAATCTGACTGCGACTTCCGCCAAAATTGCCGACAATAGTACGGCGCCAGGCGGGGAGGTCTCCGGTGGCATTGATCACGAGGCTGGGCCCTCGTCTTCTTCGCTGCCTCAAGAATCGACTCAAGAACAATCCGATAGCGAACCGATGGAGCAGCTCATCGACCAGTATGCCGTCCCGCAAGCGGCGTCGGCGGGAAGTGAGATTTTCGAGGGCCGCGTGATCGCGGTTACGGAATTGGGCGTTGTGGTTGACGTGGGGGCAAAATTCGAGGGCTTGGTGCCCGCGCAGGAGTTCGTGGATACGGGCGGGGTACATTTCCTGCCGGGCGATGCCATCGAAGTGGAGCGGCTGCAAGAGCGCAAGGAAGGGTACGTTGTGCTGTCGCATTTGCGCGCGCACCGGAGGCGCGTCTGGGAGCAGATCGAAAAATCCCACCGGGAAGGGCTGACGCTCAAGGGCAAAATTGTGGATCGCATCAAGGGCGGGCTCGTCGCCGATATCGGCATACGCGCGTTTCTGCCTGCATCGCAACTCGACTTACGGCCCACGCACGACCTGGATGCGTGGAAGGATCGCGAAATCGAATGCCGCGTTCTGAAGCTGAACCGTAAGCGCGGGAACGTGGTGGTTAGCCGGCGGGTGATCCTGGAGGAAGAGCAGCGCAAACAGCGGGAAGCGTTCGCGGCTTCGTTGAGCGAGGGCTCGATCGTAACCGGAAAAGTGAAAAACATAACGCCGTACGGAGTTTTCGTCGATCTCGGCGGCGTCGATGGACTGCTGCATATCAGCGACTTGGTTTGGGGACGAATCGCGCATCCCTCCGAAGTGGTTTCGACGGGCGAGGAAATTCAAGTTCAGATCCTCAAATTCGACAAAGAGAAGATGCGGATTTCGCTGGGGCGAAAGCAGCTCCTCCCTGATCCGTGGGCGACCGTGCCGGAGCGGTTTTCTGTCGGCACGCACTTGCGCGGGAAAATCGTGGGCATCGCGGATTATGGGGCGTTTGTCCATATTGAAGAGGGCGTGGAGGGGTTGATCCACGTCAGCGAGATGAGCTGGTCGAAGCGGCTGAAGCATCCTTCGAAGATGGTCAATATCGGAGATGAAGTGGAAGTGGTGGTGCTCGAATTGAAGCCGGAACAGCGGCGCATTTCGCTGGGGCTGAAGCAAACGCAACTCGATCCGTGGGCGGGCGTCGCGGAGAAGTATATCGCCGGCGCCATCATCACGGGACGCGTGCGGAATCTCGCGGACTTCGGCGCTTTTGTGGAACTCGAAGAGGGAATTGAAGGGCTGATTCACGTGGGCGATTTCAGCTGGACGGAGCGCGTGAAGCATCCGAGTGAAAAATTAAAAAAAGGCGATACTGTGACGGCCAAGGTGCTGAAAATTGATGGCGAGCACCGTCGAATTTCCCTGGGGCTGAAGCAAGTAAATGATATTTGGGCCAACTGGTTCGCCGAGCATAAACTGAACGAAGTGATCAAAGGCAAAGTGGTGCGCAACGCGGCGTTTGGCGCGTTCGTCGAATTGGCGGAGGGCATTGAAGGTCTTTGCCACATCTCCGAAATTGAGGAACGGCGTCCCAAGGGAGAGTCGGGGGACCGCAACAAGCAAAAGCCTGCGAAGGGCGCGACGACCCTGACGCAAGGCCAGGAATATGATTTCAAGATTCTTCGGCTCGACGCCGAACAGAGAAAAATCAGCCTGAGCTACCGCGCGGCGCAGAAGCAGGTCGAGCGGCGGGAGATGGAAGTATTCCGTTCGGCGAAAACGTCGCCCACGGCGACCATTGGCGATGCCATCCTGGCCAAACGCCAGGCGATGTGAAAAAATCGGATACGAAGTTCGCGGGAAGTTACCTGTAGAAAAAGATTTACGTTCCAGGCCCATTGGTGATATGGAAGGGCCGCCATGTGCCGTGTGGATTGTGGTCCCACGGCGGATGGGCGCTCGATCAGCAAGTTCAGCCCAGTATCTAAACCTAGGAATTTAGGCAAAAAAAGGGAGGGCCGTCAGCCCATGGCAAGCGCTGCGGGTAAACCGGAAGGAAGCGAGCGCACGGTGACGAAAGCGGATCTGATCGAAGAAGTGATCCGCGTGACGGAGCTGCCGCGCAAAGAGTCGGAGACCGTCGTCGAGACGGTGTTTGAGAGCATCATCGAGGCGCTGCAGAAGGACGACAAAATTGAGATTCGTGGCTTCGGCAGTTTCCGCACGCGCCAGCGCCGCGGAAGGATCGGACGCAATCCCAAGACCGGCGCGAAGGTGGAAGTGCCGCCCAAAAGAATTCCGTTTTTCAAGCCGAGCAAGGAACTGAAGGACTTCGTCAATACTCACAAGGCTGCGGCCCCGGCTGCCCCTGCATTGCCCGCGGAACACGCGCCCCAGGGCTGAGCCGGTCGAGCGGAATGGATTTTATCTGGACTCCGTGGCGCTACCGCTACATTGCTGATACCGGCAAGGACGAGCGGTGCATTTTCTGCGACGCACTGGCGTTGAAAAATGACGTTGCCGCTCAAATTGTGTTTCGCGGCAAACTCGCGTTCATCATCCTGAATCGTTTTCCCTATACGACCGGCCACGTCATGGTGGTGCCCTACGCGCATGTCGCGGAGCTTTCGGAATGCGATTCCGAGGCGCTCGCGGAAATAATGCGCTTGGCGCAGAATGTTCAGAAGGCGCTCGCCAGCGTTTATCATCCCCATGGCTACAACTTGGGCATGAATTTGGGGCGCTGCGCCGGCGCGGGCGTTACTGGACATTTACACGTGCACGTGTTGCCGCGATGGATCGGCGACGCGAATTTCATGACTACCGTAGCCGAGACGCGCCTCGAACCCGAGGATCTTTCCACCACTTTTGAGAAGCTGCGTCGCGCATTGAACGCGTAGGAGTTTGCGCCGCAATTGCCAGGACGCAAATTGCGACACGCGTTGGCAGCTCGGCGCCATCTCTGTACAATATCGCTCTACACGAACTTGTGACGCGGGGAGCGCGGAATTGGACCTGGGACTAACGGAAGAGCAGAAACTGCTGCAGCGAACGGTGCGGGGCTTCGCCAAATCGGAAGTAAAACCGCTGGCCAAGGAGCTTGATGAAACCGGCCAGTTCCCGCGCGAAACTTTCCGCAAAGCCGCGGAGCTGGGCCTCGCGAGCGTCGCGATTCCGGAGCGATACGGCGGCGCGGGGATGGATCACGTCAGTTATACGATTGTGATCGAGGAAATCTCCCGCGTGTGCGCCTCCACGGGAGTGATTCTCTCCGTGCAGAATTCGCTCTACTGCGATCCTGTTTATCGCTTTGGAACCGAAGAGCAGAAGAAAAACTTCCTCACGCCGTTCGCACGCGGCGAAAAAATTGGCTGTTACGCTCTGACCGAACCGGAGGCTGGATCGAATGCCGCGGCGCTGCGAACCAAGGCAGTGCTTACAGGCGACAAGTACATCGTCAACGGTACGAAAGCATGGATTACGAATGGCGGCGCCGCCGACGCTGCGATCGTCTACACCAATACGCAGCCCGAGAAAGGCGAGAAGGGAATCACGGCGCTGGTGATCGAAAAGGGCACGCCGGGATTCGCCGTGGGCAAGGAAGAAGAGAAACTTGGCATCCATGCGACCGCGTGCTGCGAGCTTTCCTTCACCGATTGCGAGGTTCCGGTTGGCAATCGCATCGGCGCCGAAGGAGAAGGCTATAAGGTGGCGCTCTCGACGCTCGACGGCGGACGCATCGGAATCGCTTCGCAGGCCACCGGAATCGCGCAGGGCGCGTTCGAAGCAGCGCTCGCATACGCGCAGCAACGGCAAGCCTTCGGCCATCCCATCGCGGAATTTCAAGCGATTCAATTCATGCTCGCCGATATGGCCACGGAAATCGATGCGGCGCGCTTGCTGGTCCGCAAGGCGGCGTGGAAAGAGGAGACGGGCGCGCGATTTTCGATGGAAGCCTCGATCGCGAAATTATTCGCTTCCGAGATGGCCACGCGCGTCACGCACAAAGCGATTCAAATCCACGGCGGCAACGGTTACAGCCGCGAATATCCCGTCGAACGCGCGTATCGTGACGCGCGCATCACGGAGATTTACGAAGGCACGAGTGAAATTCAGCGCCTGGTCATTGCCGCCTGGGCATTAAAGTCCTATTGAACATTTAGCTTGCGCTTGGCTCCGCCGAATCGGCTCCGCCTGAATTTGTCTTCGGTGTATTCTTTCTCTTGTGCTGGCACTCGACGCCGAACTGGAATTCGATCCGTTGCGCGAGGAACCGTTTTTCCAATCGATTCCGCCGCATGCGGGAGTATTCCTGATTGAAACGCGCGCCGCCGCCGATGCAACGGAAGCCAAACCGTATCTCGCTCGCACAGCGGATCTTCGGCGTGCCGCGGAACGTCTGTTGCGAGCTTCTGATGGCGCATCGAAGCGGCTGAATTTGCGAGAAGTCGCGATGAAGTTTCGCTATCGCGCGACGGGCTCGCGCTTCGAGCAGTCGCTGGTGATGTACCAGCAGGCGCGCGCGCGTTTCCCGAAACGATCCCGTGCTTTTCTGCGCTTGCGGCCGCCGGCGCTGTTAAAAATCAGCCTGCGAAATTCCTATCCGCGCTGCTACGTCACACGGCGGATTTTTGGGGACACCGGCTGCTATTTTGGCCCATTCGTTTCCCGCCAGGCGGCCGCGTCGTTCGCAAACGAATTTTTGGATCTGTTCAAAATTCGCAGGTGCCAGATTAAAATCCGGCGCGATCCCGGTTTCGCCGGCTGCATTTATTCGGAGATGAAAATGTGCCTCGCGCCGTGCTTTGGCGGCTGCACCAAGGAGGAATATGACGCCGAGGTCAGCCGCGTGCTCGAAACGCTGGAATCGCGAGGCGCGTTTCTTACTGGCGCCATCGAGCGCGAGCGGGAAGCGGCGAGCGAAGCGATGGATTTTGAACGCGCGGCCGCGCTGCACAAAAAGCTCGACAAAGTGAACGATGTCCTGCGGAGCCTGCCCGACTTGGCGCGCCGCATCGATGCGTTGAATGCGGTGATTCTGCAACGCGCGGTCCGAGAGAAGACCGTGGCCATTTTTACAATCGTGAACGGGCTGATCGCGGCACCAATGTTTATCTGTTTTGATGAGTCGAGCGAGCCGCGATCGGTGGAAGCCATTCTTCGCCAGCACTTCGAGGAAATGCAGCCGAAAGAACGCACCGCGATGTCCCAGCCACGCGATAGAATCAAAGAGCCACGGGAATCGCTCGGAGGCGCGGACCGGTTTGACGCTCGCCGCGAAGCGGCGGAGCGGGAAGAGCACTTGTCCATTTTGTCCCGCTGGTTTTACTCCAAACCGCGCGCGGGCGAGATTCTTTTTCGGGGCACGGACTGGCCGTACCGGAAGATACTTCGCGCGTGCGCGCGTGTTCTAGCGGCCGAGAGTACGGCTTAGCCAATCGAGAATGTCTGACGAAATTTCCACGGCTGTAACTGCAAATGGTTCGAGCGGCGAACCCGCACCCCAGGCTCGGAAGTCGCGCCGGTCCGTGATGTTTCGCGCGCTCAAGTATCGCAATTTTCAACTTTTTTTCTCCGGACAATTGATCTCGCTGATCGGCACCTGGATGGATACCATCGCCGAAGCGTGGCTGGTCTATCGTCTGACGGGATCATCGTTGCTGCTGGGCACGGTGGCGTTTGCCGGACAGATTCCGGTGTTTTTGCTGGCTCCCCTTGGCGGGCTGGTCGCCGACCGCTGGGACCGGCGGCGCGTGGTGATCGCGACGCAAACGCTTTCGATGATCATCGCGGGGATTCTTGCGGGCCTAACGCTCTCCGGCCGAATCAAGGTTTGGGAAGTGATTTTGCTGGCGTCGCTGATGGGTGTTGTGAATGCGTTTGATATTCCCGCGCGGCAGGCCTTCCTGGTGGACATGGTTGGGCGCGAGGACCTGATGAATGCAATCGCGCTCAATTCGTCTATGTTCAACGGAGCGCGCGTGATTGGCCCGGCGATTGCGGGAATTCTGGTGGCGAGCATCGGCGAAGGATGGTGCTTCTTCGCGAATTCCGTCAGCTACATCGCCGTGATCGCGGGACTGCTGCTGATGCGCATTGTGCCGCGGGTGCGCGAGGAGCGGCAAGCCTCGGCGTTCGAGCATATCGCCGAAGGTTTTCGTTTTGTACGTAGAACCGCGCCGATTTTGGCGCTGCTGCTTCTTTTGGGCCTTGTGAGCCTCGTGGCAATGCCGTACTCAGTGCTGATGCCGATTTTTGCCGCGCGCATTCTTCATGGCAACGCGCGGACGCTCGGCACGCTGATGGGCGCAACGGGCATCGGCGCGCTGACCGGCGCGCTGGTGCTCGCGTCGCGAACGGGCCTCAAGGGACTGAGCCGCTGGGTCGCCGCTTCTTGTGGCGGGTTCGGATTGGCGCTGATTCTATTTTCGCTCTCGCGATGGTATTTGCTCTCGCTGATTCTGCTCGTGCCCGTGGGTTTTGCCATGATGGTGCAGATGGCGTCCTCGAATACCCTGATCCAGGCGATGGTGCCTGATCGGTTGCGCGGACGAACCATGGCCGTTTATTCCATGATGTTCATGGGCATGGCGCCGCTGGGTTCGCTGCTTTCGGGCGCGCTCGCGGAGCGGATTGGAGCGCAGTGGACGGTTGCGCTCGGCGGGCTGGGAGCCATCATTGGCGCGATTGTTTTCGCGCGCTCGCTGCCGAAACTGCGCGTCGAGGCGCGGCAATTGATCATCGCGCAGGGCTTGGCGGGAGGCGAACCAGCCGGCGGCATGACCTCGCGAGCTTTGGAATAAATGCGCCCTGCATGCGCGGAGATTGTTGCAGCGGAAGTGCGTGAACTTTCTGCTATACTCCGCGACCGCTTGGAAAATGCGAGGGCGGGTGATCCACATGAGTTTTTCATCTCCGCTTAGACCAGGATTCGCAACTCCCGAAGGCACGCGGCGCTTTGCAGCGCGCTTCGACGGCCGCGCGGCGGCAGGGCATTTCCGCGAACGACACGGCCTGATGATTTCGTCCATCGGCATCGGCACATACTTAGGCGAACCGGACGCGGCCACGGATTCCAATTATGCGGCGGCTGTTGTCGCGGCAGTCGAGGGCGGCGTGAACGTCATCGACTCGGCGATCAATTACCGCCTGCAGCGCAGCGAGCGGTCGATTGGATCAGCGCTTGGGAAACTTTTTGCCGCGGGTTTTTCACGCGACGAAATCGTCGTTTGCACGAAGGCGGGATTCCTTACGCCGGATGGCGACATGCCTCCTGACGCCAACGATTATTTTGTTCGCGAGTACATATCGAAAGGGATTTTCACGGCCGAAGACGTCGCGGCGGAATGCCATTGCATGACGCCGAAATACCTCGACGATCAGATCGAACGGAGCCGGCGAAATTTAGGCGTCGCGTGCATCGATGTTTTTTATCTGCATAATCCGGAAACGCAGTTGAGCGACATCCCGCGTGAAGAATTCAACCGGCGGATTGCCGCCGCGTTCCAGGCTCTCGAATCGGCGGTGGCCGCGGGCAAGATTCGTGCCTACGGCATGGCAACGTGGAATGCGTTTCGCAACGATTCGCGCGCGCCGGATTATCTTTCGCTCGAACAGATGGCGGGACTGGCGCGGCAGGCGGGGGGAAGCGAACACCATTTCCAATTCGTCCAGTTGCCGTTCAATCTTGCGATGCCCGAAGCGCTCATGCGGGCGAATCAGATCGCCGGAGGGAAAACGCTGTCGATGGTGCAAGCGGCGCGAGAACTGGGCATCACTTTGATCGCGAGCGCATCGCTGCTGCAATCCCACCTGATTGGTAAGGTTTTGCCGGTGATTCGCGAAACGCTGGGACTGCAAAATGACCTGGAATGCGCGCTGCAATTTGTGCGATCCGCTCCGGGAATCGCAACGGCGCTGGTGGGGATGAAGCGAGTGGAACACGTTGCGGCGAATCTAAAACTGGCGAGAATTTCTCCTGCGCCGCAGGAGCAATTTCGGAAAATCTTCGCGGCGCGGTGATCGAGGTTTTCCCCGCGGGGAACAACGTCACTCCCGCTGTTTGCTCACCCATTGTTCAAGTTCGCGTCCCATTTCCGTTAGCTTGCCAGCGAAAAAATGGTCTGGCGCATCTACGAATGCAAGCTTTTTGGGCGGCGGAAGTGTTTCAAAGAGGGACTCGACGCGCTCGCGCGAGCCATACTGATCGTGAGCGCTTTGCACGATGAGCTTCGGTTTTCGGCATTCGGCGAGGAAGGAAAAATCCGAGTTGTTCACGGGAATGCCCAGGCCGACAAGTTGCTTTACGCGCGAATCTTCGCATCCGACTCGCAAGCCCACATACGAGCCAAAGCTAAAGCCGGCCAAAAGAATTGGCTTCACTGGGAATTCCTTCGCCAGATAATCGAGTGCTGCGCGAACGTCGCCTGCTTCACCGCGGCCTTTGTCGTGTTTACCTTCGCTTAATCCCGTGCCGCGAAAATTAAAACGGAGCACGGGAATATCCAATTGGTGGAGCGTTTTCGCAACTTGGAAGACCACTTTGTTGTGCATCGTACCGCCAAAAAGCGGATGCGGATGGCAGACCACCGCGACTCGCCGCGGGCTGGCAGCGGACGCCGTCCAGAGCATGGCTTCGAGCCGCCCTGCCGGCCCATCCAGAAAAAAAGTTCTGTGAAATGCTTCAGCCATCGCGCAGTTGGAAGTCTAGCGGATGCGGAATGTTGTGCCAAGCGTTTCGCCCGGCGCGCGGAAAGCATGATTTTCGAAAATAATCGCTCAAGGAATTGGGGCGATGGATCCCCAGAGTAAGTACAGCTTAAATTTGGGCCGAAAAGAATTGCGCCTGGCGCCGCGCGGTGTTAGGGTTGTGAGAATTTCCGACAGGCTCGCGGAGAGGCTCAATGGATCAGGAGACAACGGACCGCCGCACGGCCCGGCGTTTCACGATGGCGCTGCCCCTGCTCGTGCGCTTTACGCACAACGGCAATACGGAAGAGAAGGTAGCGCAGACCCGCGACGTGAGCTTCCGCGGCGTGTACTTTCTTACGGATACACCTCCCGAAGAGGGCAGCGCGGTTGAGCTGGTTCTCACGCTGCCACAACAGATCACGCTCGCCGGCGATGTCCGCATCCGTTGTTTCGCCAAGGTGCTGCGCGTGGAGCCCCACGACGACATACGCGGCGTCGCCGCACGTATCGACCGCTACGAATTCATGCCTGCCGCTGCGTGATTACCGCCCATCCCTGTTAAAATACTTCTGGCAGTGGAGGTGATATGTATCACTACGATCCCGAAGTGGCGCTGGAAGAATTGCGTGACGAGGCCGTTTTGCCGCACCCCGTTCATTTGCGGGATATGATTTTGCGCACCAAGCTCCAAGCGCCGCAGGCGCTCAATCTGCATCGTGATTTTCAGGAGTACCTGACGCAATTCGGCGAAGCGCAAAAACTTGCACGAGGAATCCTGGAGCGACTCGCCGCTGGCGTGCGCAAAGCTTCCTGACATTTGCAGAAACATTTTCCTCGGCGGAACTTTCCGCGCATCCAGCCGCATGGAACAGGCAGCCGCGCGAAAGATATCAGCAGGGGCTTAAGAAGGCGAACCATGGCTCGACAGACAATCCTGATCGATGCGGATGATACGCTCTGGGAGAACAACATCTTCTTTGAGCAGATTATCGATCGTTTTCTTGCGTGCCTTGCTCACCTCGGTTACACGTCTGATTACTCCCGGCACATTTTGAATGAAACGGAACGCCGCAACGTTTTGCAACATGGCTACGGCGTTCGGTCCTTTCGCCGGTCGCTTGAGGATACATATTTGAAATTGGCCGGCGGAATGGCCCGCAAGGAAGTTGTCCAGGAAATCGAAAAAATGGCGGTGGAGCTCGAACGCACGCCGCCGCAGGTTCTCGAAGGCGTCCCCGAGACGCTCGCGTATCTCAGCGGGCGCCATCGGCTGATCCTGCTGAGCAAGGGTGAGCCAGCCGAGCAAGCGGCCAAAGTGGAACGCTCGGGACTCGCCGCGCATTTTGAAGCGGTGGAGATCGTCGCCGAGAAAGACCACGCCACGTATGAGCGCGTCATACGCCAGTTCAAGATCGTAAAGTCTCACGGTTGGATGGTGGGAAACAGTCCGCGCAGCGATATCAATCCGGCACTGCGCGCGGGACTGAACGCCGTTTTTATTCCGCATCACGCCACCTGGATTCTGGAGCATTCGGAGCTGGAAAGCGGCGCGGGCAAACTGATTCTTATCGCAAGTTTCCGGGAATTGCGCGCTCATTTTTGAGGCGGTTGTTACGGGAGGCCAGTTTGGATTATCGCGCTGAATTCGCTGATTTCGAAGGCGTCTCGTATTTGAATGCGGCGGGGCAGGGGCCATTGCCTTTGGTGTCGGCGCGTGCCGCGCAGGCAGCGCTCGAATGGAAGAAATTGCCGCATCGTATGCCGGAAAATCTGTATTTTGATTTGCCTGATCGCGTTCGCGGATTGCTCTCGCATCTGATGGGCGGAGATCCCGAGGAATTCGCGATTACTTCCGGCGCGAGCAGCGGCATGGCTGCCGTGGCCGCGAATTTCGATTGGAAGCCGGATGATGAAGTGCTGATTGGCCGGGGAGAATTCCCATCGCACTTTTCGACTTTCCTGCCGCTCGCGACCGCCGAGCGGTGCCGCGCGAAAATCGTCGTTCCTCGCGAGCGATTCATCACAGCAGAGGATTACATCGAACAGATCACGCCGCGAACGCGCATGATCTCCGCCAGTTTGGTGCGCTTCGACGACGGCTCGCGGCTGGACGCAGCACGGCTTGCGGTTGCATGCAAAAAAGCCGGTGTGCTGCTCTTGCTCGACTTGAGCCAGTGCGCTGGCGCGATCCCTCTCGATTTGCGCGAGCTTGGCGCGGACTTCGCGGTCAGCTCCGGATACAAATGGCTGCTTGGTCCGTACGGGACTGGTTTTTTTTGGGCTCGTCGCGAGTCCATGGAGAAATTACGGGCAGCGCCTTTTTATTGGATGGCCCTCGAGGGCGCGCGAAATTTTCACTCGTTGCCGCTCGAGCAGTTGAAGCCTGCATCGGGCGCGCGGCGCTGGGACGCGCCGGAAACGGCGAATTTCTCGAACTTGGCGGCGATGCAAGCGTCTCTCGAATTTCTCGAGCGCGTGGGCGTAAAAACCGTCGCGGAGCACAATCGAACGTTGATGGCGCGGCTGATCGAACGTCTTCCGCGTGACACTTGCGTGCTGGCGAGTCCTAGCGACTCGGAAAGACGCGGACCGTACGTCTGCGTCACCGCGCGAACGCCGGAGCGGACGCGGGAGCTTTTTGAGAAGTTGCACGGCGCGCAAGTGTTTGTGAGTTTGCGCGAAAACGCGCTGCGCATCTCGCCTCACCTGTACAATACGGAGCGCGACATTGCGAAATTCATCACCGTTTTGTTCGGCTGATTTGGTCCTCTAGGTCGCGTGCCGCTCTCACGCGGCCATTGCCAAGCGATAAAAGCTCAACGCGGAATCGCCCTGTTCAACGATGCGCGAGCACTCGAGCTTATCCAGCCGGCCGGGGAGCTGCATTTTCCTTCCGTGCTCGACGATCACGATTCCGTTCGGCGCGATTAAATGCGATTCGTCCAGAAATTCCAGGACGCGGAGATAATCGGCCGCGCGTGCGTATGGCGGATCCAGGAAAATAAAATCGGCGAGGACGCGCCGCGAAGCCAACTGTTCGAGTCCACGAATGGCGTCGAGGGCAAGCACTTCGCCGCCAGGCGTGATGCCCAGCGAATGCAAATTCTCGCGAATCAATTTTATGGCTGACGCGTGCTGTTCGACAAAGAAAGCCTTGCGCGCACCGCGGCTTATGGCCTCAATGCCAATCGCGCCAGTCCCGGCGAAAACATCGACGAACAGCGACTCCTCGATCGTCGCGCCCAGAATATCGAATAGGGTTTCGCGCAGGCGGTCGCTGGTCGGGCGAAGCTCCATCCCGCGCAACGTACGCAAGCGGCGGCTGCCGAATTGTCCCGCGATCACGCGCATGGTTCATCCCACCGACGCAAGCTGGAAACGCTTCTGCCACGAAGGCCCCAGATACGCCAGCAATTGTTTCATCTCCGCTTGGCGCCCGCGGTCCTCAATCAGCGCGAAGGCTTCGCCGCGCGCCAGTTCGAGAAGTTTATGATCGCGCAACGGATGAGCGAGGTGAAAGGCGGCGTCCCCGTGCTGCTTGGTGCCGAAAAATTCTCCAGGACCGCGCTGCTTCAGGTCCTGTTCGGCAATCTGGAAGCCGTCCGAGGTCGCCACCAGTGTCTCGAGCCGCTCTCGCGCCTCGCCCGCAACATTCTTCGGTGCGATTAAAATGCAGTAGGACTTTGCCGACCCGCGTCCAATACGCCCGCGCAATTGGTGGAGTTGCGCCAGACCGAATCGATCGGCATGTTCGATCACCATCACCGTGGCATTGCGCACATCCACGCCGACTTCGACGACCGTGGTCGCGGCGAGAATTTGCAATGCGCCGCCGCGGAATCGCTCCATCGTACCGTCTTTTTCTTCACTGTTCATGCGCCCGTGCAGCAGGCCAACTTTCAATTGCGGGAAAACCGATTTCGAGAGCCGCTCGTATTCGGCCGTCGCCGCTTTCAGCTCCTGCTTCGATTCTTCGATCAGCGGATAGATGATGTAGGCTTGGCGTCCCGCGGCCACTTCACGGCGAACGAATTCCCATACACCCGGAAGCTGATTTTCCGTGCTCCATCGAGTTTCAACAGGCGTGCGGCCCGGGGGCATTTCATCGATGACCGAGATCTCGAGATCGCCGTAGAGCGTGAGAGCCAGCGTGCGCGGAATCGGCGTTGCCGTCATCACCAGCGCGTGAGGCGCGGCACCTTTGTCGAGAAGACGCTTTCGCTGCAGCACGCCGAAGCGGTGCTGCTCGTCGATAATGACCATGCCGAGTTTGCCGAATGCCACGCGATCCTCAATCAGCGCATGCGTGCCGACCACGAATTGTGCCTCGCCGGATGCGGCGCGCTCGAGCATTTTGGCCTTTTCGCGCGCTTTCATTCCGCTGACGAGCAGTTCAACGGAATACCCGGCGGGCGCGAAAATGTGCCGCGCCGACAGGTAGTGCTGCACGGCGAGAATTTCCGTTGGCGCCATCAGCGCAACCTGATAGCCATTTTCGATGACAATCGCGGCCGCTTCGAGAGCCACGATTGTTTTGCCGCTGCCCACGTCGCCTTCGAGCAGCCGGTTCATCGGCGTGGGTTTTTCCAGATCGCACGCGATTTCCGCCAGCACGCGCTTTTGCGCGTTGGTAGGCTTGAACGGCAGTATGCGCTTCAGCGCTTCGCGAACCCGTTCCTCGCGCACGCGCATGGGGATTCCGATCTGTTGCTGTTCCTGTTGCCGCCGAATAGCCAGACCTAGCTGATACAGAAAAAACTCCTCGAAGATCATCCGCGCCTGCGCCGCGCCGCGAAACTCATTCAAGGCTTCGACGTTGGCATCGGGCGGCGGGAAATGAATGGCAATGAGCGCGTCACGGCGGGAAGGGAACGCATAACGGCGCAGCAACTCAGGGGGGAGGGGGTCCGGCACGTCGCCTCTGAATTCTTGCAGTGCCGCATAAATGATCCTCCGGAGCATGCGCGAACTGATGTTGCCGATGGCTTCGTAGACGGGAACAATCCGGCCCACCTCCGTCGAATCCGCTGGACCGCCGGCGGGACGCAGCAATTCGAATTCCGGATTGATCATCTCCGTGCGCAGTGGCCGGTTGGGATCGAGGGTCGCTTTGCCGTGAAGAACGAGCGGCTGGCCGGGCTTCAGTTTTCCGTCGAGATAGTTACCGTGAAAAAAGCGTACCGCGAGTTTCCCGCTGCCATCTTTCACGAGCAGGTGAAACATCGCATCGTGGCGTCGCGCGAAACGCACCAAGCTGCCGCTCTCGACTTGCGCGCGCACGGTCGCAACCTGTCCCGGCAGAATTTCCGCGATGGGCGTGAAGTGGATGCGATCTTCGTAGCGAAATGGCAAATACGACAGCAGGTCGCCCACGGTCGTGATGCCGCGTTCTGCCAGCAGCGCGGTGCGTTGCGGGCCGAGGCCCTTCAGGTAGGTCACGGCGGTATCCAGAGTCAGCGTCATCGAAGTCGTCGGAGCGCTCGATAATCCGGGCTCTTCCTAATTTTCTTATATTACCTGAGCGCGTCGTTTGTGCTTCGTCGTTATGTCACGAGCGGCGGCGCATTTGCCCGCCGGCGGTCTGCGCCGCGCTGCTCGATACGTGCGATTCGCCCTATTTACTAAAGCAGGCGAGCGTCCTATATTTGCATTGGGTACTGCTCGCAATAAAATGGCGCAATTCCTGAAAATTAGCCTCCGCCGCTGGCTCGAATATCTGGCGGCAATACTGATGGGCAACGCTATTTATTTTCTTTCGCTCTCCCCTCATCTCCCCGCTGACCTGCGTCATCAGACTTATCACATTGACTTGGGAATGGCTGTGGATTTCCTCATTTGCGTTGCCCTTTATGGCCTGATCCGGCTGGGAGAGCGCTTTTCGCGCTAACATCTTACGCCATGTCCGTGCTCACCAAGCGCGATAGCCTCCGTCTAACGGGGTGTAAGAGGGACAGCGGTCAGGCCGGCGGGTTCGCCACGTGCAACGACCAGGCCCGGCGGCAGGCGAGTCCTAACCGGCGATGAACTCGATGGGTATAAGTGCGGCGCTCGAAGGGGCTGCGGGATACCGCGCGGTGCAGAAAGCGGACGAACAGGTCCTGGTCCGGCAGGCGCAAGCGGGCAATCGGCCGGCTTTTGAGGAACTCGTCCGCCGTTACGACCGCGATGTGCTGCGGCTCGCGCTGAATCTGCTGCGCGACAGCGAAGACGTTCGCGACATCTATCAGGAAGTTTTCCTCCGCGCTTACCGGAACCTGCCGCGTTTCCGGTTTGAATGCAGCTTCTACACATGGATTTACCGGATTGGGACGAACGTGTGTCTCGATCACCTCCGGCGCAGGAGCACGCGACGGGAAGAGCAGGCACCGCAACGGGACGATGCGGACGGCGTGGCTCCCGATTTCTTCGATCAGCAGATGGAGCATCGCGCGACCGCCAATCCCGAGCGGCGCTTTTTGGGGCAAGAGCTGGGCCGGCACATCACCGCGGCACTCGACGGACTTTCGCCGCGAGAACGAATGGTTTTTGAGTTGAAACATTATGAAGGGCTGAAGCTGCGGGTTATTGGCGACATGCTGGGCACTTCGGAAGAGACCGTGAAAAATTCGCTGTTTCGGGCGACGCGCAAATTGCGCGCGAGCCTGGACGGAATGAGGTAAGCAAGGAGCGTTCGATGCAGCAGGAATTCCATCCACCGTCCGGCGGGCAAGCCTGTCCGGAGTTCGAATCGCGGATCGTGCTTTGCGCGCTTGACGAACTGGAAGGCACCGAACGTGATTTGCTCGAAGAGCATCTTGACCGCTGTGCGCGATGCGTCGCGGCTCTCGATGCCGAGCGGCGGATGTTGGAAATGCTGGCGTCGCGGCAACGCAACGATCCTTCCGCGGCGCTGCTATCCAGCTGCCGCAATCGCTTTGAGGATTCGCTCGACGAAATGGAACCTCGCGGTGTTTTCGCGCGCTGGGCGGAATCGATTTTTCCAGCGCATTGGCTCGCTCTGCATCCCGCGGCAAGCGTGGCCCTGCTCCTCCTAGCCGGTTTTTCCATTGGCGTGCTGGCGCCCTGGCGATCGCAAGTGCAAACGTCTTCTCCGTCGCGGCCGCCCGCGGCGCTCGCCTCGGTGGCGCTGGATAATCAAGAATTGCAGTCCGCGGCTGTTTCGGGAATCAATTGGACCCCGAGCAGTGACAATCGCCCGCCGCGCGTCGAAGTCCAGATGACCACCAAGAAACCCGTGGTGGTGCAAGGCACCGTGGATGATCGGGAAGTGAAGCAGGTGCTTCTCTACGTGCTGCACAATAACCGGCGATTTGGCCCGGACGTCCGGATTAATGCGGTCGAATTGCTGAAAGCGCGTGCGAACGATCCCGATGTCCAGCATGCGCTGTGCCAGGCCGTTCGCCTCGATCGGAATGCCGCGGTGCGTTTGAAGGCGCTTGATGCGCTGGCGGACGCCCAGCCAAATCAGAAGGTTGTGCAGACGATGCTCGATGCGCTCGTGAAAGACGCAAACATCGGCGTGCGCGTGGAAGCCATCAATGCTTTGCGCGCATTGTCCGCGCGCGGCGCTCTGCTCTCCGATCCGCAGGCGACCACCGTTCTCCGTGACCGCATGCGTACCGACCCGAACACGTATATCCGGCTCCAGAGCGCCGCCGCAATTCAGCGCATCCCATCGAGGCAATGGTAGATGACAAACGGGCGAAATATGAGACGCAGACTCTGGCAACTCGCTGTGCTGGGACTTTTATGCGCGCCGGTGTTTGCCTCGCCCGCGCTCGCGAAGCGAAAACCACCGCAGGGCGCTGCGGGCAACAACACCAATCATTTGACCGCTGATAAATCGGGACAGTTCGCCACCAGCAGCGGCTTGCGGTTGCATCTTGCGGCCGATGAAGGCGATGTGCGAGTTACTACTCACGATGCACTCACGGTGAACTACCGCGTGCACCTTGAAGTGAACTCAAACGATTCCGGCGCGCGGCGAATTTTGGACGGCTTCGCGCTTGTCGCGCGCAACACGCCGGATGGAGTGCTGCTGCTGGCACGCGCGCCACATCGCCATTGGGGGCAGCATCTTGCAGTGATGTTTGACGTTGCGGTGCCACGAAATTACAACCTTGATATTTCCACCGGGGGCGGAAACGTTCAGGTGGGCGGCATTCAAGGCCGTGTTTCGGTAAACACCAGCGGCGGAAACATATCCACCGGCGAGATCGGCGGACCCGCCCGGCTCGTCACCGATGGCGGGCATATTTTTGTCCAGGAGGCATCGAGCGATTTGGTGGCAGCGACCGGTGGCGGCGACATCACGGTTGGCCCGGTTGCGGGAACAGCAATCTTGCGTACGGCTGGCGGCCACATTCGGGCAGCTTCGATCGGCGGCGCGGGGAAGCTCGAAACGGGCGGAGGCAATATCTCGCTCGAGCGCTCCGGTTCAGGATTGATCGCGAGCACGGGTGGCGGCCAGATCGATATTGGCGAGGCCTCCGGCTTGATTCGTGCGCGCACCGGCGGCGGAGGAATTCGAATTGTCCATGCTTCCGGCCCTACCGAGCTTGAGACTAGCGCGGGTAGCGTCAACTTAATGCAAGTTCAAGGCTCGGTGCGCGCCTCAACCGGATCTGGCGGCATCACGGCTTGGTTTGGGCCCGGCGCGAAGCTCACCAGCCCGTGCCGCCTCGCCGCAGGCGAAGGCGACATTGTTGTCTATCTTCCCAGAATGCTGCCCGTCACCGTGGACGCCCAAGTCGAACTCGGCGGCGGGCATCGCGTGATTGTCGACCCGGCGTTTCCGTTGAAAGTGACTTACGGCGAGCCGGATGAAGGCAGTCAAGCGGTGCGTGCAGAAGGGGAACTCAATGGCGGCGGAGCCCCGCTCGTGCTGCGCACTGTCTCCGGCAACATTCGCTTAATGCTGAATGACGCCAGCCAGGAAAAGCGCCAGATGGATTTGCTGAAACAGCAAATGGACAAACTTCACCTCCAGCTTCAGATGGATTTGTCGAATATGAAACTTCCTCCGTTTCCTCCACCCCCTCAGGAATAGATAGAAGGTGGCGGCGCGCGGAGGTGCATCTCGGTGACCCGGGCCAAGTGCCACTCTGCCAGTTCAGGAGAAGACCGATGAGTCGAACGATTCCCCGGGCGACAACCCGAACAATCGCTCGGGGAGTTGACCGTGCAATGTACGCGCGGATTTTTTGTGCGATCACCCGCGCGCCATGGTTTTCATTGTTGCTTTTGGTGGCATTCGTCTTCGGCCCGTTGACGGTATCCGCTTCCACGCAGGTATTCGACCAGATATATCCGCTGCGTTCTGGCGGGAGCTTCACGCTTGCAAACGTCAATGGTTCCGTGCACGTGGAGGGTTGGGACCGCAATGAGGTGGAAGTCCGCGCGATCAAGACCGCATTGCATAACCCGGAAGATCTCAATCGTGTACAAATCAGCGTGCAATCCGATGGCAGCCGGATGGCCGTGCGGACTCGCTATCCGCATGGCAGCGGCGTCGAGGTAACCGTCGAATATCGCATTCGCGTGCCGTACCGCGTCGAATTGGCTGGAGTCGACACGGTCAATGGCGATGTGCATGTCCGCGGGATTTCGGGAGTGGGCTCGCTCGGTTCGATCAATGGCAGCATCGCAGTGGTCGACAGCGATGGCCGCTTTAGTGCGCGAACCACGAATGGCGACGTTCGTCTCCAACTCAGGGGTCTGCCGTCCGGCGGCCCGATCCATCTCGTCACCGTGAACGGTTCGATTGTGCTCTCGTTGCCTCCGAGCGCTGGCGCTGAAATCAGTGTCGTGAATCGAAACGGCAACTTCCACTCCGATTTTCCATTGCGCACGCTCGGCGCTTACAACTCAACCCTGTTTCGCGGGCAGCTGGGGATCGGCGGCGGCGAAATCCTGATGAGTACGGTCAATGGCGGCATTCGGCTGGTGGAAGGGCGTCCGATCGTTTAGCTGGAGCCTGAAAAATTCCGGGACGGAGAACAAAAATGCGCGTCTCAACGTATATCCAGTATGGTGCGTTTGCGATAGCAACACTCGGTGTGCTGGCTGTGAGTGTTCGCTCGCAGAGCCGTCAAACGGCCGCTGCCAGCCAAACGCCATCGGCGTCCACGGCAACGGCGGATTGCCTGGGCCAGAGTATTGATCAAGCCCAGTTGCAACGGGACATCGACCGGCTCCAAGTGGAAATGAAAGCGCGGTCCAGGGAAATCGCAGCGAAGGCCGCGGCGCTGAAATCGGAGGTGGCTCAGGAAATGGCCGAAAATGGACTAACCAATCGAGCCGAATTGGGAAGGCTCAGCGCCCAGCTTCACGCGCAGCAGGCAGGAATGGTGGCTGAGGCGCAAATAGCCGCCGCGAAGGCCCAGCAACTTTTCGCGCAGACGCCGGGACTCCTCGATGGCGGTGACGATACGGGCTGGCTGGGTGTCGAAATCTCCGAAATCACGCCTGAAAAAATCAATGAGCTTAAGCTTCCCCGCGCCGAAGGCGTGGTCGTCTCCGATGTTTTGCCGAACAGCCCATCTGCCAAGGCGGGACTCGAAGCGAACGACGTGATTCTCGAATACGACGGGCGCTCGGTTGAAGGCGCGATCCAGTTTCGCCGCCTGGTGCGGGAAACGCCGCCGGGGAGATCGGTCGGCCTTACCGTGGATCGAAATGGGCACGACCTGAAATTGACGGTGCAGGTCGGAAATCGCGTGGGAAGTATGAACGGCCAATTCCGCCCGGTCCTCCCGCCGCGCGCGTTCGATTTTAGGTTTAACATGCCGGAAATTTTCCCCGGCGAAACGCCCGTGCTCGGCGTCGAGGCGGAGGATGTCACGGGACAGCTCGGAGCTTATTTCCACGTTCCAGGCGGAGCGGGAGTGTTGATCCGCGAAGTCAGTCCGGACACGCCGGCAGCCAAAGCGGGACTGAAAGCAGGCGACGTCATCACGCGCGTGGATGGCGCCGCCGTGAAAACGGTCAGCGATTTGCGCGAGCACTTGCGCGAAAAGCGCGGTGACAAGAGCGTATCGCTGACGATCATTCGCCAAGGTTCGGAGAGGGCGGTGAGGGTCACCTTGGAAGCGCCCGCTCCGCATCTCGTGCAGACTCGCGCTGCAGTTCTCTAATTTCGGTTCTTGACCGCGCGAAAATGGAAAGCCCCGCGTTTTATTGGCGTCGCTGCCGCGTTTTGGATAATGCGGATTTGCTATTGGCGAACGATTTCCGCGTTGGCGCTCGGGACGGCAATTCGGATCAGGCGCCTTCCCTCGAGATATAGCGTCATTGTCAAATCCTGCGCGTGGACCTTCAGACGCTCGAAGTTTTTCCCGTTGCTTTGCTCCGGGTCGAGGGCCTCGACGGTGATCGTCCCGGGCGTCATCTCCTGCGGGATAAGAACCGAAAAAGTCTGCTGTCCCTTCTTCGACCAATCATACAGGTCGGCCAGGATCGCGTATTGGTGATAGAGATTGTCGTCGAGAATCGCGATGAGGGGGGTCTTGAAGAAAAACTGCTGTGTAAAAACCTTTCCACCATTGACCTGAAGATGAATCGTCGCCGTGCCATTATCGAAGTCAATGGAAGCAGTCGCTTTTTTGGGTCCCGTGGCGGTGGTCCATTCATAATGAATCGGTGCTCCATTGGCATGGAGCTGCAGCAGGGAAGTGATGTGCGTTTCGGGACCTTGCGCGGGTTTGATTTCGGACGTGCCGCGCGCGACCCAATTCCCTCCGCTCGGCCCGATTTCAAATTGCTCCGTGCCGACTTGCTTTCCATTGACCATGTCGCGGAACTTCCCTTTGTCTTGCGTGACCGCCTGAGCGCTCGCCGAGGCCGTCAGGAGCGCCAGAACGGCCAGCGAAAGGCCGAAGCGGCATGCAGTTCTTGCGCGGCGGCTCATGTGGGGACCCCCTCCAAAATGCCAAGTGCAATGATACTTTGAACCACGCGCAGCGGTTCGACCGCGCTCTCGACGCGATACTCGGCCAGTTCGTAAAAAGTCAGCCGTTGCGAGTATAGCTGCCGGAAACTGGCTTCGTCGCGGAAAAGCGGCCGGTCCGTGATGTGCGAACAGCGCCTCAGAAGTTCCTCGATTTCGCAATCCAGCCACACCGTCGCGCAGCCGGCTTCCCGCAGCAGTTCAATGTTTTGCGCCTGCGCCATTGTTCCGCCTCCGAGGGAGACAATCGTCGAGCGCGGCGCCCCGACCGCCTCACCCAGGATGCGCTTCAGCTCTTCGTGCTCGATCTTGCGGAATGCCGGCTCGCCGAGCTGTGCAAAAATGGCGGGAATCGTCAGGTTTGCGCGTTCGACGATGTGCTTGTCGAGGTCCGCGTGAACCCACCCGATTTGCCGCGCCAGCAGCCGCGCCACCGTGGATTTTCCGCACCCCATGAAGCCGGTGAGCGCGAGCAACCGGCGATTCAGGCGTGCGCCTGTCGAAACTGTTCCATCGGAATAAGTTCGGCTGTTGGGAATCGGCGAGTCAGTCACGCTTGTGGATGCTGATTGTACCATTGAATGAGGACAGTTCCAGCTTTGCGCGTCCCTGATTGAAGCTGCCGAACAGGCTGCGCGCAAAGCGCGGCGGGCGCTGATTCGGATGCCGGGGCGGTATCAGTTTGGCCTGGTTGTCCACTTTGCCGTGGATCGATGTGGCGCTCACGTCGAACGAATCACCCGGCGAGAAGCTCACGTTGATATCGCCGCTGTAATTTTTCAGGCGGTAGATTCCGTTCGGCAGAAAATCGCCGTCGAGAACAATGTCTCCGGTTGAGGTCTGCGCGAAAATGTTGGAGCTATGGTCGTCAATCAGCCTGAATCCGCCGCTAATCGAGCGCGCCTCGATTCGTCCGCTGCAGCGCAGGCATACGAATGAGCCTCCGACGGTCTGAACCACAAGGTATCCGCCCATATCTCGCGCGTCTACATTCGCGCCAATGGTTTCCACATTCATATCCCCGAGAATTTTGGAAACCCCCACCGTCCCCGAATCGTTGTGGATTTGCAATTCGGAGTCTTCCGGAACCGTGATCACGTAATTCGCTTTGAGCTCGCTGGGGCCGATGTCTTCCGACAGCAGATGGGTCATCACGTCGATTCGATTGCCGATCTGTTCCGCGTCCACCTCGATCTTCGGACTGGCGTGGTCCGCCACAACCATCACTTCGGGCTTGTCCCAGGACGATATCGTGACCGTGCCGCTGGGATTGTGCACCGTAATGAGCGGATGCGGCTCGACCGTGAATTGTTTCTCGAGATGGTGGGCATACAACGGGGAGCACGCCCCAAGCAGCAAGACCGCCGCGCAGCCGCCAGCAGCCCGCCAGATCGCCTTCGACGAAATCAAGGAGTGTGCCATCACTGCCCCTCGCTATCTGCTACCGTGGCCAAAAGGTCCGCCTTCTGTTGGTAGGCCGTGTACAAGTAATCCCGCGTCATTTCGTTCTGAGGATCTTCGCGCACGCTCTTTTCGCACAGGGAAATCATGTTGTCAACAATTGCGAGATTCCGATTCAGCGTGGCAGTCACATCCGCATTCTCCGTATCCATAACCGGAACACTCGTGCGCTCCGCGCTGGTGAGTTCCGCATCGACCGGAGCGATGTACGTCTGCGTGTGGTGCAACCACAGTGCTTCGTCCTGACCGCGGCGATTCGTGTTGGCCCGCCAGCCGAGAGCCACCGCCCCGACGATCACAAGAGAAAGGTAGGCTCCGGCCAGCGCTGGCCGGAAAGCGCCCAACGCGGCGAACCGTTCCCGCCAGCCCGCACGGCGCGCGCGGATCAGCCCTTCCTTCTCCAACCGAGCTCGGATCGCCAGCCAGAGATGCGCCGGGGGTTCCTCTTCCGCGAGTGCGCCTCCGGCCCTGTGGATCGATTCGAGATCCGCGATCAATGTCCGGCAGCGTTCGCACGCGCGTGCGTGCGATACCGCGTCCGGGTGGCGTTCACCGTCCATCCATTGTTCGCTCAGTTCCCAAAATGTTTCGCAATTCATCGGGACCATGATCTTTATTCCTCGGCTGCGGCATCGCGCTTAAACGCCTCGCGCTCTTCCCGCGCCCTTGCTCTTTCTCTTTCGTGCAGCAATTCTCGCAACCTCATGCGGGCTTTGTGCAACTGGGATTTCGAGTTCCCAATCGAGCAGCCCATAATCTCCGCAATTTCGTTATGTTCGTAGCCCTGCACGTCGTGCAGCACGAACACCGATTTATATCCCGCAGGCAACTGGTCAATGGCTCTTTGCAAGTTCACCCGGTCGATCGATCCGCTTAACCCCAGATCGGGTCCGCCAAAATCCCGCCGCGGTCCTCCGGTCTCTTCGTCCGGTTCCGTCACCTCTTCGAGGGAGCTTTCCGAACCGGTCTTCTTCCGCAACCGCATCAAGACCACGTTGACTGCCAGGCGATGGAGCCAGGTCGAGAAAGCTGACTCTCCGCGGAACGTCGCGATCTTGCGGAACAGTTGCAGGAACGCTTCCTGCGTCAAATCCTCTGCTTCCGCCGTATTGCTGACCATTCGCAAGCACAGCGAATAGACCCGGCGATTATGCAGCTGGTAGATCCGTTCGAACGCTGCCGCGTCACCCTGCTGTGCCAGGCGGAGAGCCTCCGCCTCCGGCATTTCTCCGTCTTCGCTTCGCCTCGTTCGGGCCACGATACCCGTTCGCGGCGCACCTGTTCTTCCGATGCGACGCCTCCTCCAGAAGTTGTACTTAGAAGTTCCCAGGATGCATCGGTTGGCAATTCCTTCGCCAATGCATCCGATTGTGCCGCTGCACAGGCGCGGCACACTGCACTGCCTGTCCATTCTCTGCGGAATTCGTCTGCGCGTCTAGGTGGAAACTCGCGAAAACTTGGGGCGAACGCGTTCCCGAGTCACGGAGGCGGAATCATGCAGCTCTGCCCGGAAGGCTTCCAGACTGGAATCCGGCAACGCTCGAAGAAAGGATTTTAAAATTATCACCGTTTCGCGAAAGCAGGTGTTCAAGTCGTAGTGCAAGGTAATCAGGTCCGACCAGGATTCTTGCGGATGGATCTGCACACCGGCGACGAGTTCTCCCGCGATTTCCTGGAAGTCATCCGCTGCGGCGCTGACCGTCATGTCCAAGACTCGCAGCTTGTGCAGGTACCTCGACCGGCTGCCGAATAAAATCCGGTGCAGGAGCTGATTCCACGCGGCATTTTCCTGTGCGGTGGCGCCACGAAAGTTCTCTGGACTCAGCGGATTCACCGGAGGTGTGATGGTCAGTTGCCGCCCGCGCGATTCCAGTGTTTGATACGCAGCCAGCAAAGGGTCGGCCAAACGGTTCACCATGGCGCCCGCGATGTCGATGCTCGCTCGCGCCCTCGTCAGCTCTCCCTCGGCGCGGTGCGACAGTGCTTCATTGAGCGCCACGGATAGCATCGCATAGGCGTGCTCCCACTCGCGCACCACGCCTTCATACACGCGGTGCTTATTTTCGGGAAGCCATGCGACCCAGTCTTCTTGCACCGAATTTTGAAAACCCGGTGAGCTCAGCCTTTTTCGCCAGAACACGATGTCCCAAGATTCGCAAGTTTTACCAGTATAACAGATTAGAAATTCCTGCTGGCCAACAATACTACACTTGGCATAGGCTTCGCCCCTTGCACGTCCGTTGCGAGCCACGGGAATCTACGCGAAGGTAATTGGTGAATCTGTTCAATATTGAACACTTTTTGAAGCCTCTCTGGAACCGCGCCACGGAAAGCGAGGATGGTTCTGTAAGAGCGAGGGGTATGTGCCGCACTTGGGAACGGCTGACGCGGCTTGCCGATTTCTTGACGCTTCCCGAACGCTCTCGCTATACTGCCGCACGACTCACCGAGAGAGGACTCCCTTCTTGGAATTCGAACCGCGCGATCAGCTCCTTCAACGTCAGAAGAAACTCGACCAAATTGCGGCGTTGGGCTTCGATCCTTATCCGCATAAGTTTGATTGGAAGCAAACCCCCGCGGAAATCGCCGCGAAGTATGCCGGGCATTCCGCCGCGGACCTCCAGGAAGCGAAAGTCAGCGTCTCGGTCGCCGGGCGCATCCTCACAATTCGTCTCCACGGCAAGGCGGGCTTCGCTCATATCCAGGGCCACGGGCAGCGGCTTCAGATTTACGTGAAGCTCGATGCCGTCGGCGATCGGGCCTTTCAACTTTTTCAATTGCTCGATATGGGCGACATCATCGGAATTTCCGGCCATCTCTTCCGCACGAAAACGAATGAACTTACAATCTGGGTCGAGCATCTTACCTTGCTGACCAAAGCGCTTCTGCCTCTGCCGGAGAAGTGGCACGGTCTCGCCGACGTCGAAATGCGCTACCGCCGCCGGTACCTGGACCTGATTGTCAACGAGCGCGCGCGCCTCATTTTTTCGCGACGCGCGGAGATGATCCGTTACATTCGCGACTTTTTTGATTCGCGAAGCTACCTCGAAGTCGAAACGCCGATGATGCATCCGATTCTCGGCGGCGCCACCGCGCGGCCGTTTATTACTCACCACAACACATACGATGTCGATTTCTATATGCGCATCGCCCCAGAGCTTTATCTCAAGCGGCTGGTCGTCGGCGGAATCGACCGCGTTTACGAAATCAATCGCAATTTCCGCAACGAAGGCGTGGATGCAATCCACACACCCGAATTCACCATGCTCGAATTTTACCAGGCGTACAGCGACTATCGCGACCTGATGAAGCTCACCGAGGAACTGGTCGGCGGCCTCGTGAACGCCGTCTGCGGCAGCGCGAAAATCAAGTATGGCGAGCACGAACTCGATTTCAACCATTTTGAATCGTTCTCGATGCGGCAGGCGATTTGTAAGTTCTGGCCTGCGAGCGCGCCCCATGCTCCGACGCTGGATGAGCTGGCTCAATCAGAGGGTCCTCGCGCCGTCGCCGAGCGGTATAACGCGTTTGCGCGAACCATAGGACTCGACTTGATCCGCGACCTCGACAAATCTTCCGCGGGGGAGATCATCGGAGCGCTCTTCGAATCCATTGCCGAGGAACATCTGATCCAGCCCACTTTCATTTACGATTTTCCAACCGACATTTCTCCGCTCTCAAAATGCCGCGAAGATGATCCTTCGCTTACTGAACGCTTTGAGCTGTTCATCGACGGCATGGAGCTCGCCAACGGCTTTTCCGAGCTCAACGATCCCGCCGATCAGGAGCGCCGCTTCCGCGCGCAGGTCGCCACCGGCGGCGCGGAAGTCCCCAAAGAAGTGGACTGGGATTATATCCGCGCCCTCGCGCACGGCATGCCGCCCACGGCCGGAGAAGGCATTGGCATCGATCGCCTGCTCATGCTGCTCACGGATTCTCACTCAATTCGCGAAGTCATACTGTTTCCCACGCTTCGACCGCAAAAGGATTCGGAGATCGACGCAGCGGCCGCCAGTGAAGACAACAAATGAGCTTTGAATGGATGGTCGCGCGCCGCTATCTGCGGCCGAAGTACAAACCGCCGGTGCTGAGACTGGTGACGTTTCTCTCCGTCGCGGGCGTTGCCGCCGGCGTCGCAACTCTCGTGATCGCACTGGCCATGAATACCGGCTCGAGCCGTGCGATTCGTAATCGCCTTTTGGGCGTTACCGCGCACGTCAACCTCAAGCCGAACGGCACCGAGGGCATTCGCAATTATCGCGCGTTGATGGCGCGCCTGAGCTCGACGCCCGGCGTGGAATCCATCACTCCCGCCGTTTACAACCGCGTGCTCTTGTCGGCCGGAGGACAGGCGGAAGGCGTCGTACTCAAGGGGATCGATCCCGCGCTCGAAGAGCGCTGGGATTCCGCGCTCGATCACGTAGTGGCCGGCAACGATAACTTCAAGCCCGATTCCTTCGGGATACCCGCGATCCTGATCGGTCAGATCCTCGCCGATGATTTGAAGATTAAGCTGGGGGATTACGTTACTGTCCTCACTCCGCAGGGCAGTTTGACGCCGTTTGGACTGCTCCCGCGTTCGCGGCGGTTTCGCGTGACCGGCATCTACGACTCTGGATTCTACGATTACGACGCGAGTTGGGCGTTCATCACTCTCCACGATGCTCAGGAACTCGCGGGGGTCGGCGATGTGGTGAGCTTGCTCGAAGTGCGCATCAATCATCTCGACCAAGCGCCAAAAATTGCGAAGCTGCTCGCGCGCGGGGCGGGGCCGCGCTACCACACGACGACCTGGATGGAAGAGAATCAGGCGCTCTTCCGCGCCATGAGCCTCGAAAAACTGGTTACCGCAATCTTTATCGGTCTGATCACCTTTGTCGCCGGCTTGAATATCTTGGTCGTGCTCGCCATGACGGTCACCGAAAAAGCCCATGACATTGCCGTGCTTATGGCCCTGGGAGCCCGCCGCATTCAAGTGCGGAATATCTTTGTGTTGCAAGGGTTCCTCGTCGGCGTGGCTGGCACGGCGATCGGCCTCGCCCTCGGGTATTCGCTCTCCTGGATTGCGAACCGCTGGAAACTGGTTCCTCTGAATCCGGAAGTTTATTCGATCCCCTACGTCCCATTCCATTCGAGCGGCTGGGATGCGATCTGGATCGCGGCCGCGGCGTTGGCGATTAGCGTCGCAGCGACGATTTACCCGGCTCGCGCCGCCGCCAGCACATTGCCCGTCGAAATTCTGCGCGCGGAATAGAGCGAACACTCCCGAAATTCCGTCCGCGAATCTCGTACCATTTCATCTCATCGCGTCGAATTGCGGCGGGGCGGTTTCCCAGGACTAAAGTCCCATGACGATGGGACAGTTCATGCCGTTGCAAAATGCACGCGACTAGACTCCAGCCACGAAACCCAACGTGCTACAATGGAATACGGAGCGACTAGCAGATAGTGACGCTTGCGATCGGCGGGAACTTTTGCACTCATTATGTGCAACAACTTGTCGTCGCGACCGGAAGCCCAAAGTGGCGCTTCGATAAGCCGCAGAATTCAAAGAGATAAGTAAATGGTGGTTCGGCACTGGAATTGACAAGGAATTATATAGAATCTATGGCGATGACGAGCCCGACAACGGCAACAGCGACCGTAATCCACCCGGGGCAGTCTTCCGCGCCGGATGCGCGTATGCCGCTCCTGCGCGTCGAAGGTTTGCGAAAAGTGTTCCATTCCGGCGCCGCGGAGGTCACCGCTCTCGCTGGCGTGGATCTGGCCATTGCATCCGGCGAGATGGTGGCGCTCGTCGGCCCGTCCGGTTCGGGGAAAAGTACTTTACTGCATCTTCTGGCTGCGCTGGACACGCCAACAAGCGGTACAGTATACTTCGCCGGAAATTCATTGGGAGCGTTTGCGGAACGGGAGCTGGAAAATTTCCGCAGCCACGCGGTTGGGTTTATCTGGCAGAGGCATCAGTTGCTGGCTGATTTCACCGCCGCGGAAAACGTGGCCATGCCGCTGCTGATTCAGGGTTGCGCGGCGGGAGAATCGCAGCGTACGGCGCGCGAATGGCTGAGTGAAGTGGGCCTCTCGGATCGCGCACAGCATCGCGCCAGCGAACTCTCCGGCGGCGAACAGCAGCGCGTGGCGATTGCCCGGGCCCTGGTGACCCGGCCGAAGCTGTTGCTGGCCGACGAACCGACCGGCGATTTGGATGAACGAAATACGGAGTCGATCTTCGAACTCATGCAGCGTTTACACAGGTCTCATCATCTGACGTCGATTCTTGCAACGCATAATCTTTCCCTGGCTCGGCGCGCCGATCGCGTGCTGACCCTCGAGCACGGTTTGTTGCTGCCGGATGATGGAGCTTTTGCGCGCCGCGCCGCAGGGCGCGCCGCGTCAGGGAACTCTTCTACCCTGGAAGGGCGTGGGTGACCCGTGTTTGAACGCTATACGGAAAAGGCTCGGCGCGTAATCTTTTTTGCGCGATATGAAGCCAGCCAGTACGGCAGCCCCTATATTGAAACGGAGCATCTGCTCCTCGGGCTGCTGCGCGAAGACAAGGCGCTCGCCAATCGTTTTTTGCGTACCCACGGCTCCATCGAATCCATTCGCAAGGAGATCGAATCGCGTATTACGGTCCGTGAACGCATTTCCACGTCGGTTGAGGTCCCTCTCAGTCAGGAATGCCGCCGCATTCTGAATTACGCGGCCGAAGAGGCCGAGCGGCTCAATCACAAGCATGTGGGGACCGAACATCTTCTACTGGGATTTCTCCGCGAAGAGAAATCATTCGGCGCGGAGATTTTGCAAGAGCGGGGATTGCGCCTTTCTGGCGTGCGCGAGGAGTTGGCGCGCACCGCGGGTGAAAAAGTGCCTGTAAACCGACCGAAAGAAACTTCATTGCTTGCCGAATTCAGCCGCGATCTCACGCAGGCGGCCATGGACGGCACGCTCGATCCGCTGGTGGGTCGCGAACATGAGCTCGAACGCGCGATTCAAATCCTCTGCCGCCGGACGAAGAATAATCCCGTCTTAATCGGCGAGCCGGGCGTCGGCAAAACGGCCATCGTCGAAGGACTGGCGCAGCGCATCGCCGATGGCGATGTTCCGCCATTTCTCGCGGACAAGCGCGTGCTCTCCCTGGATCTTTCCTTGATTGTCGCGGGCACGAAATACCGCGGGCAGTTCGAGGAACGCCTGAAGACGATTATGAAGGAGTTGATGGAGAGCCAGAACGCGATCGTGTTCATCGACGAATTGCACACGCTTGTGGGCGCCGGCTCCGCGGAGGGTTCGCTCGACGCCGCAAACATCCTGAAGCCCGCGCTCAGCCGCGGCGAAATTCAGTGCATCGGCGCAACCACGCCGGGCGAATACCGCAAGTCCGTCGAAAAGGACCGCTCGCTCGAGCGCCGCTTCCAGTCCATCAAGGTTTCCGCGCCGAACGAGGAAGAGGCGATCCGTGTTCTCCAGGGTGTTCGCGACCGCTACGAAAAATTTCACGCCGTTTCTTACACCGACGAAGCCATTCAGTACGCTGTGTATCTTTCGAATCGCTACATTCCCGACCGCTTCCTCCCCGACAAGGCCATCGATTTGATCGATGAGGCTGGCGCGCGCGTCAAGCTGCGCCAGGCGATGCTGCCCGAGGAAGTTTCCGAAGCGCAGAAGCGTGTGAAATTCATCACGCATCGCATGGAAACGGCCATCGCCAATCACGAATTCGAGAAGGCGCGCTTTTATTCCGAAGAAGAGCGTAAAGAGAAGGAAAACCTTCGCGCCCTTCGCGAGAAATTGAAGATCGACGATTCCACCACCGGCACAGTTACGCGCGAGGATATAGAAGAAGTGGTGGCACGCTGGACCGGCGTCGCCGTCAACGCCATCAAGGAAGACGAACAGCAAAAACTGCTGCGCATCGAGGAAGAGCTGCACAAGCGCGTCATTAGTCAGGAGAAAGCCATCACGGCCCTCGCGCGCGCCATCCGCCGCAGCCGCGCTGGATTGAAAGCCCCTGGCCGCCCGGTCGGCTGTTTCCTTTTCCTGGGGCCAACCGGCGTTGGCAAGACGGAAGTCGCCCGCCGTCTGGCGGAGTTTCTGTTTGGCACCGAAAAATCGCTGGTCCGTTTCGACATGTCCGAATACATGGAAAAACATTCGGTCTCGAAACTGATCGGCGCGCCTCCGGGCTACGTCGGCTATGAAGAGGGCGGCCAGTTAACCGAACGCGTGCGCCGCACGCCGTATTCCATCATTCTGCTCGACGAAATTGAGAAGGCGCACCCCGACGTGCATAACATCTTGTTGCAGGTCTTCGAGGACGGCCAGCTGACCGATGGCCTCGGCAACACCGTCGATTTCCGCAACACGATTCTGATCTTGACATCGAATCTCGGCGCGCGCGCTCTCCAGAAGCAGGCCACTCTGGGCTTCCAGTCGGCCGTGGGAGACACGCACGCGAAGAGTTTGGACGACATCGTGATGGCCGAGGTCAAGCGAGTTTTCAATCCCGAATTTCTGAACCGTCTGGACGAAGTGATTTTGTTCAGCGCACTGGCGGACGAGGATCTATTACGCATCATTGATTTGCTCGTGAGCCAGATCAATGACACGCTGGTCCATCGTCAAGTGCAGATTCAGATGACGCCGGAAGCGCGCCAGTGGATTCTGGAAAAGACGTGCACCGATCGCAATTATGGGGCACGCCCGCTCCGCCGCGCTCTTCAGAAGTACGTCGAAGATCCGCTCTCGGAGGCGTTAATTCAAGGCGGGCTTCAGCGCCCGGCTATCATTGAGATTTATCTCACCACTGATGGCTTGGGCTTCCGTCCGGTGGTAGAAGCAACCCCAGTGGCCCACTAAGGAATCCTACACCGCGCGTGCCAGCCACGGGGATGGTCTGGCGGGGGAGTACACAACATTGGAAGGCGGAGCGCGGCTTTGATTTGCGTCAGAGCCGCACGGAGAAAATCCTGTCTGTACGCCACATCACTCATCGTTCTGGTGTGTGGCTGTCTGCTCGCTTTTTTTTCGCGTCCTGCCTCCGCGCAGCAGAATCCCCCGGCGCAGGAGCAGCCGGCCTCGGCCCAGCCTCAGCATCTGGTCATCGAGCGCATTGAATTCGTTGGCAATCGCCGCATTCAACGCGAGACGCTGATGGCACGCATCTTTTCGCGCCCCGGTGATCCCTACAATGTGGATGCCGTACGCCGCGATTTTCTTGCCTTGTGGAACACGCATTTCTTCGAGGATATCCGCCTGGAAGTCGAAAACAGCCCCGACAATCCCAACGGAAGAATCCTGGTTTTCTATGTCCAGGAGCGGCCCACAATTCGCAACATTAATTACAAGGGTAACAAATCCATTACCGAGTCCGACATTTTAGACGCGTTCAAGGACCGCAAGGTCCATCTCTCCGTCGAGAGCCGGTTCGATCCCACCAAGGTGAAACGCGCCGAAGTTGTCATTGAGCAATTGCTCGCCCAGCACGGCCACATGTTCGCGACCGTCAAGCCGACCTATGAGCGCATTCCCGCGACAAACTCCGTCATCCTCACCTTTAATATTAATGAAGGCCCAAAGGTCAAGGTCGGCAGGATCATTATTCAGGGCAATCACGTCTTTTCCGCCGACCGCATCATTCGCTCGATGCACAATTCCCGTCCCATCGCCATTCCCCTGGGATTTGCGGACATCAACTTGCTCAGCAAGACCTATGACCGCGACAAACTCGACGAGGACATTGGAGTGGGCATCGAGGGCCTGTACCGGGATCACGGCTATTTTCGCGTGGACGTGAAGGAGCCGATTCTCAAGACGATCAAGGTGCAGCACAACGGATTGCCGATTGGCCCCATCCCGTACATCGGGCGCACCCGCGGCATTCGCACCGACATCACCATCCCCATCGAGGAGGGTCCGCAATTCCGCATGGGAAGGCTGGTGATTCGCAGCGCCAATCCCGACCAGAACCTGTATTTCAAGCCCGAGTTTCTCGAAAACGCGTTCCCGCTGAAGAAAGGCGATATCTTCGACGTGTCGAAGATTCGCAAGGCCATCGACAACTACACAAAACTCTACGGCGATTTCGGTTTTATTGATTTCACGGCCACTCCTGAATTCGACGAAGACGCTGCCACGAAGACCATTAATCTGACTTTGGATTTTGACCAGGAAAAACAGTTCTATGTCCGCCGCATTGAATTCGAGGGCAATACCACCACGCGCGACAAAGTTATTCGCCGCGAACTGCTGCTCGACGAGGGCAGTCTCTTCAACGATCGCCTGTGGGAACTCAGCATCCTGCGCCTGAACCAGTTGGGGTATTTCCAGCGCATCAAGAAGGCAAACGCCGACCTCAAACGCAACGTCAAGGCCGGCACCGTCGACATCACCCTGAAGGTCAAGGAAAAGGGGAAACAGTCCATCAGTTTTTCGGGAGGCGTGAGCGGTTTGGCGGGCAGCTTCCTCAGCCTCGCGTATCAGACCAATAATTTTCTTGGCCTGGGCGAGACGCTCACATTCTCAACGCAATTCGGCAGCATTCAGCGCAGCATCCTATTCGGCTTCACGGAGCCATATCTCTTTGATCGCCCTATTTCCACCGGCTTCACCATCTTTTCCAACAAATACAATTTCAACCAGCAGAAAGAACTTTCGATTTTGGTGGGCCAAAATATCGCCATTAATCCTGCCCTGGCGCAAAATTACAGCCAGAACAGCAAGGGCTTCACTCTCTTCGCCAGCTACCCGCTGCATCGCTTTGCGTTCACGCGCTTCAGCCTCACCTACGGCTGGACCAAGAGCGACATCACGACGTTCAGCCAGGCTTCGCAGTTGCTCTTTCAGTCCCTGCAATTCAGCAGCCTTCAGGGCTCTTCCGCGCTGAACGGAATCGTGTCCAGCAAAATCACGCCCTCGATCATGTATAACACGGTCAACGATCAGCTGAATCCGACCACCGGCAAGAGTTTTTCCTATTCCCTGGGATTTGAAGGCGGCCCGCTCGGTGGCAACGTCAATGCCGTTCAAAATATTTTCCAGATGACGTATTTCCATCCGACCTATCACAAGCGCAACGTGATCGCATTCCGGATCATATCCGCCTTCGCCACCGGCTATGGCGGCAGGGTCATGCCGCCCTACGAACGCTTCTATATCGGCGGAGAGGACACCGTTCGCGGCTTTGACTTTTTCAATATTTCTCCCTGGACATTCATTCCGTCCGCCGTGCCCACCAATATCAGCTTCGTGAATCCAACGGTGCTGAATGCGAACGGCGGTCCCACCGTGCAGACGATCAGCGTCCCCGTCCTTCAGTATTTCGCCACCCGTCCGGGCGGAGACGTCGAAGGCGTTGGCAACCTCGAATACCGGATTCCCATTGCGGGCCCGGTCGAGTTCGACCTTTTTAGCGATATTGGCATCGATGGAATCGTGCGGCCCAGCCAACTGCGCTTGGATCCGACCGCGGTCCAGCAATTGGGCTCCGAATTTCCGAATCCGCTGTTCCCGAATACTGTGCTCTCTCAAAAACTTTCTGTCGCGCCGGGAACAAATTTTATGCCGCGCACATCGGTGGGAGTCCAATTCGTCGTTTATCTGCCCATTGTGCATGCGCCGTTCCGTTTCTATTACGCGTACAATCCAACCCGGCTGAATGAAACGATTCAAGGGCCGCGCGGCGCGTACTATCTCAGTCCTGAGCAGATGGCGGCCCTGCCGCCCGGGGTTCTGCAGTCACAAATTATTCCCACGTTGAATAACATGCTGGACCAGCAGATTCAGAGATTCCCGACGGGGCTTGTGGAACCGCAAAGTACGTTCCGGTTTACGGTTGCCCGGACGTTCTGACGCGGCAGGTTTAACAGGTTTGATTGATCCGATATTGAGCGGAGCCAAGACCACCGAGGCGCCCGTAAAGGCTGAATGGAAGACTTTGGAGGAACGTGGATGAGATTGGGTAAGCTGGCAATAATCGTGATACTGGCCGGAGCGATTTCCGGCTGCGGCTCGGGTTCTTCGACGCCGGTGACCGTCACTCTTACCCCCGTCGGCGCCACGGTGGTGCTGGCGGGCACGCAGCAGTTCTCCGCCTCGGTTGCGGGTGAGTCCAACACGACCGTCACGTGGCAGGTGTGCAATGCAGCGCCGGCAGCCAACGCCACCGGCGTCTCCACCGTCAGTGGCATTACTCTTCCCACCGGCTGTGTTACCTCCGGGAATGCTACTCTGGGCACCATCAGCACCACGGGTCTCTATACCGGGCCGGCCAGTTTGCCGAGCCCTCCGACGGTCAGCGTGGTTGCCATCAGTCAGGCGGATACTTCGGTCTTTGCCATCGTCAATGTGACGCTCGATTCAGGCATTCGCGTCACCGTCAGCCCTTCCAGCGCCAACGTCGGCACGTCGGAACAATTCCAGTTTACCGCCTCCGTAAGCGGGACCTCGAACACCGCCGTGAATTGGTCGGTGAGTCAGGTGGTGGGTGGCAATTCGACCGTTGGCACCATCGCTCCGGCCGCTTGCACCGTGCCCATGCCTATCACTCCTACCTCATCGAATTTGCAAAATCCTCCGGGTACAACTGTCGCTTGCTATACGGCCCCTGTGTCGGCGCAGGGAAATGTCACCATCACCGCCACTTCCGCGTCAGATTCCCGGCAATCCGGGAGTGCGACCGCGAGCATTGTGGCCGCTACCGACCCTAGCTTCAGCTCCACTACTCCCCTCGAGCCCAGTTTCGCTGTCGAGGGATTGGTTCAACAGGACGTCTATCTCTTCGGCGCCAATTTCTTCTCGACCAGTCAGGCTCTGGTTAACGGCGCGCCCGTGCCCACTACTTTTATTAGCGCCAGCACGCTCCGCGCGACGATACCGTCCGCATTTTTTACGGGACCTGCCCCCGCCACATTATCAATCACTGTGCGCCGCCAAAATGGCGATACCAGCCAATCGGCTTCTTTTGCCGTCCAGCCCACTCGGCCGGCGGTAATCGCTTCCACGCCGGATAGTTTTCCCCCTGCGACAACCTCCGGCACGCTCAGCTTGAACGGCGGCTACTTCTCATCGTCCACGGGCGCGACGTCGCAAGGTCAATCCGTACCGGCGACGCTGGTAAATAGCCGCCAATTGCAAGTGACGCTGTCCAGTCCCACGTTCCCCTTCTCCGAACCGGGGCTGTATCCCATCCTGGTTCAAAATAGCGATGTGCCGAGCGGCTCGCCGTCTCTTTCGTCCATAGACGTCGCCGTCTCCCCTTCGGCCACGGACATTCCCCCTGCGCCGAACCCTCCGATCACGGTGGGCACCCAACCCTCCGCCGTTGCCATCGACTCTGCTCTGGGCACCGCCGTGGTAGTCGATCACGGCGCGAGCGGCAGTGCGGGCGCCGTCACGCTGATAAACCTCGACTCCAATGCGGCTCCGGTCACGCTCCCGGTTGGAAATGCCCCCACGGGCGTCGGCGTCGATGACATCCTGCACTTGGCCGCAGTCGTGAATAGCTCCGATAACACGCTTTCCATCGTGAATCTCCAGACCCAGGCGGTCACTCCGTTTTCCTTGCCCGCCAGTCCTACAGGGACCACTCCGCCGCCGTCGCCCTATTCCGTGGGCGTCAATCCGCTCACGCACCGCGCGCTAATCGCGTACTCGAATACGAACGTTGCCACCGTCGTCGATCTCTCCACCACCCCGCCGACTCTGGTTTGCGTGCTGGGCGGCAACGACGCCAGCATGGCCAATAACTGCGCCACCACGCCGAATACGAACACGCGTCCCGTCAGCACCGGGCCCACCCCTGAGATCGCGGTTGAGCCGAAGTTAAACTGGGCCGTAGTAACTCCCGGCGGCTCCGGATCGGTCAGCATTGTGGATTTAGGGACCCCGGCGACTGCAACTCAAGTCGCGCGCGTGCCCAATGTGATTGCATCTGCCACCCTGTCTACCAGCGTCCGGGGCGTCGCCATCAATACGCAAACCGAGCAGGCTCTTCTTACCGATCCCAATCAAACCAACCTGACTTTGTTCAGCGTCCTCGATCAAACCATCAACTCCGTCTCCTTGGGCCAGGGTGAGCTTGCTGCCGCCGTGAACCCGCTCACGGACGTCGGTGTGATCGTGAATAGCGCGGCAGGAACAGTCACGGTTCTTGATCTGCGGACGCTTAAGCCGATCGGGAATAGCGTCACCGTAGGAACTCTGCCTGTGGCTGTTGCCATCGACCCAGGAAAAAACGTTGCCGTAATTGCGAACTCCGGCAGCAACAGTGTTTCCATTCTTCCGCTCGGCCCCATCCGGTCTCCGCAGATCACCGAGGTGAGCCCGGATACCACATTCACTGCCGGCGCTTCGGGTTCTCTGACGCTTACAGTCAACGGTTTTGGATTTGCCTCAGGCGCGCAGGTGCGGCTCGACGGTACATCTTTGCCCACTGTGGTCAGCGCCAACGGCCGTCAAGCATCGGCGACCGTCTCCGGAAGCCTGCTCGCGGCTCCCCGCCGTTTTTCGCTGGACGTGATGACTCCGAGCGGCGCGATTTCGAATGAAAAGAGCTTCGCCGTGATCGGCGCCGTCCCCATCGGATTAAATCCGATTGGCGTCGCCATTGATTCGGATCTTGGCGTGGCCCTTGTGACCAGTCAGGGAGCCCTCAGTCCCGCGGGAACATGCACGGGACCAGGGAACGTCTCTGTCGTGAGTCTGACCTCTGTCTCGGTCACGAGCACTTTGTCGGTTGGCACATGTCCGGAGGGTGTCGCCGTGCTTCCCCGGTTGGGCCTCGGCGTCGTTGCGAATAATGGCAGTGACGATGCCACCGTGGTCGATTATGTCAATCAAGCCGTGAAAGCAACTGTTTCAGTTGGCACGTTGCCCGCCGGAGTCGCCATCCAGCCCGACACCGCCACCGCGCTTGTCACTAATAGCGGTTCCAATACAGTCTCTCTGTTTAACATCGGTATCAGCGTGCCTGCGGTATCTAACATTCCCGTTGATCAGGGGCCGTTCGGCGTCAGTGTGGATCCGATCGATAATCTCGCCGCCATCACTGCCGCCACGCAGAACACAGTCGACATCGTGAACCTTGCCAGCCGTTTCATCGTGGGCCGCGTCAACAATTTCGAGGTTCCCAGCGACGCGGCGTTTGATCCGATTACGGACACCTTTCTCGTCGCGGATAGCCTGCTGAACAACATTAATGTTGTGGACCCAAAGGCTTTCACCAACACTCCCATTCGCGTCGGCATCAACCCCACGGCGATCGCTTACAATTTCCAGAGCGGCACCGGTGTGACCGTAAATAGCGCCACGGATACCCTTTCGATTTTCAATTTCATAGCGACGAATCCCAACTCGGTTTTGAACATCCAGGCCGGAAAAGTAGACGTGATTCTGCCGATGGGCGGCTCGGCCGAATTTTCCGTCGCCATCGATCCGCTCACCAATCTCGCGGCCGTGGTCGACCAGGCGAATGGCCGGCTGCTGCTGATTCCTCTGCCGCGCTGAGCATTTTCGACGGCAACGGCTTGGCCAATCGCGCACGCGAGTCGCGCGAGGCCGCCTTAAGTGGCGGCCAGCCAACTTAGTGGGGTCCTTCGCGCATCGGTATCAGTTAGAATGGGACCGCTGAGCGCGCCGTTTCTGCTGGGAGGGGCTCAATCGAATTAAACGTGGCAAATCGCCCAATTCCGATTGACCGTCCTGCGGTTGGCTCGCTATAATCATCGTTTCGCGGTTTCCCACACATCCATATCGAGGAGTGAGAATGAAGATTCGAAACGCAAGCTTGGCGGCACTCGCCATCCTTCTGATTGTTCCGGTCGCAAAGGCGCAGGCCGGCTCTCGTGCGGCTGCTACCTCGGCGCCAAAAATCGCCGTGATTAATCTCCAGCAAGCCATTGCCAGCACTGCCGAAGGGAAACAAGCGTCGGAGGAGCTCCGGGCAAAATTTGCTCCGCGCCAGGCGGCATTGGAGAACCTTCGCAAGGAAATTACGGACCTGCAACAGAGGCTCCAGGCTGGCGCAACCACGCTCAGTGACGAAGAGAAGACCCGCTTGGCACGTCAAGGCAATGTGCTCACGCGCAGGTACCAGCGCGATCAGCAGGATTTGCAGGACGATGGCAACGAAGCGCAGCAGGACGCGGTCAACCAGCTCGGTCAAAAAATGCTGACCATTCTGGACAAGTATGCCAAAGAGCACGGCTACGGCGTGGTCATGGACAATTCCGCGCAGAATACGCCGGTCATATACGCGTCGAACCAGGTGGACATCACTCAGGAAATCATCAAACTCTATGACCAAGCCTACCCCGTGAAGTCTGCGGCGCCGGCTGCGGCCCACCCGGGGACCCCTAAACCGTCCCAGAAGTAACGGCCGGCCTAGGTTTCGCATTCGCGACCGGTGGCCTTCGCGGCCGGTCGCAACGGCCGCAGGGTTCGGCTGGTTTCGGCCTCGATTCTCGCGCGATGGAGCGGAGCGGTTTCAGCCCGCCCGTGGCGCGAGTGTCAGCTTGCGTTTCCCAATACCTAAGTTTATACTGGCGTTGTTCGAAGCGGGACGAAAGTTCAAGTGGGCGCGAGCCCACTTTTTTGTTGGCGGCAAAGCAGCAGGCTGGCGCGGCAGGCTCTCAGGGCCTGGGGTCAGCCGTGCTTCCGGGCGTCGATGAACCTGGACAAGATTCGCGAGGCGGCGGACCGTGTGGCGCGCTCGGTGGGCGTCGAGATCGTCGACGTCGAATGGAAAGTCGGCAAAGACCGTTTACTGCGCATTTACATTGATCGGCCGCCGTCCCCCGGCCAGCGCATCGGCTCCGGTATCAGTCACAGCGATTGCGAAGCGGTCAGCGACCAGTTGAACGTAATCCTCGATGTCGAGGATCTGGTCCCTGGACCGGCTTATGTTCTCGAAGTAAGCTCGCCGGGCCTCGATCGGAAGTTGCTCAAGCCCTCAGACTACGAGAGGTTCGCCGGGCGCCTGGCGCGGGTCTGGCTGAATGAGCCGGTCGAGAACGCGAAATACTTCGAGGGGCGCCTCGCGGGCTTTGCTGACGGAGTCGTTCAGATTTCGGTTCGGGATCGCGCAATTTCTGTCCCGCTGGCGAATATTCGCAAAGCGAATTTGGTGGTCGAATTTTAGGGAGAAGCAGCGAATGGCAAGTTTGCTCTACCAGACGATCGAGCAGATCAGCCGGGACAAGCACATCGACCCGTCGATCATTGTCGCCGCCATCGAAGAAGCGATGGTCGTCGCGGCCCGCAAGTTTTATAAGGCCGACGAGGATTTGCGCTCGAAATTCAACCCCGATACCGGGCAGGTTGAGTTGTACGCCGTCCGCACGGTTGTCGAGGAAGTCGCCGATCCGGTGCGCGAAATCACTCTTGCGGAAGCGCGAAAGCAGCAGCCCGCCATTGAAATCGGCGGCGAGATTTCGCAGGTTCGAGCCACCGATGTGCTGGGCCGCATTCAGGCGCAAACGGCCAAACAGGTCATTCTGCAGAAAGTCCGTGAGGCCGAGCGTGACACGATTTATAACGAGTTTCATACGCGCGTCGGCGAACTCGTCAATTGCATCGTGAAGCGCCTCGACGGTCCCGACGTGATTGCGGACCTTGGCCGCACCGAAGCCCGTTTGCCCAAGCGCGAACAGTCGCGCCTCGAAACGTATAACGTTGGCGACCGCCTGCGTGTCGCGATTCGCGCGGTCGAGCGCGCCGCCAAGGGACCGCAGGTCGTGGTTTCGCGCGCCGATCCCGTGCTCGTCCAGCGCCTGTTCGAAATGGAAGTTCCCGAAATTTATGACGGCACCGTGCAAATTCGCGCGGTCGCTCGCGAGGCCGGCGAACGCACCAAGATCGCCGTCGAGAGCCGCGACAAGGATGTTGACCCGGTCGGCGCCTGCGTCGGCATGAAGGGCATGCGCGTGCAATCCATCATCCGTGAATTGCGCGGAGAGAAGATCGACATCATCCCGTACAACGAAGACATTCTCCTGTTCGCCCAAAAAGGCCTGAGCCCGGCCAAGGTCACACGCGTTCAGATCGCTGATGCCGAGGAAAAGCGCCTCGAAGTCATCGTCGAGGATACGCAGCTTTCTCTGGCCATCGGCAAGAAGGGCCAGAACGTCCGCCTCGCCAGCAAATTGATCGGATGGAATATCGATATCAAGAGCGAGGAAGAAAAGCGCCGCGAGATCGAGGCGCAAATGTCGGAAATGATCGCCGCTTCCACTTCGCTCGGTGAATTGCAGGGCGTCGGCCCGAAGACGATTGAAAAGCTCGAGGCCCACGGCGTCGCATCCATCGAAAAGCTCGCGGACATGACGCCCGAACAGTTGCTCGAAATTCCGGGCATTGGCGAAAAAATGGTCGAGAAAATCCGCGTCGCCGTCGAACAGTATTTCCAAGCCCTTGAGGTGCAGCAAGCAGCGAGGGCGGAAGAGGCCGCGGCGCCGGAAGAAACGGTCACGGAAGGCCAGGTCGCGCTCGAGAGTGCCATCGAAACTGAAGTCCCGGTCGAATCTGGCGCCGAAGCATCATCGGAAACGACCGAAGCTGTTCCCGACTCCGCGGAGCCTACGTTGGAAACTTCGCTGGCCGAGCCTGCGCAAGAATCATTGGAGGCCGATGCTCCGGCATCCGCTCCTGAAGCTTCCGCCGGGATGTCCTCCGCAAAACATGAAGACACGGACGAACAGCCAGTTGAGTCGGACAATACGACCAGCAACGATGAAAAGTCCCTGAAAACGGAGGACAACGCCTAATCGATGCCAGAATCCGGCCAAATCCGCATCAACGAGCTCGCGCGCGAACTGGAGATCAAGGCCAAAACCTTGATCGAATACCTGCCGGAGATCGGCGTCGCCGAGAAGAAGACGCATTCGAGTTCCCTCGAGCATGACCAGGCAGAACGGGTGCGGAAGCACTTCCGCGATCTGGTCGCGGCTGAAGCAGCCGCCGAAGCGGAGAAGCAGGCCAAAGCTGCGGCTGCGAAGGTCAAGCCCGGCCCACGGCCCGCTGCGGCTCCGCCCGTCCTGGCGGCTCAAGTGCCATCCGCGACTGTGGCCAAGCCCGGCGCCGCGACTGCGCCTCCGGCCGTTCAGCCTCCGGTTCGTCCGGGCGCTGTGCCGTTGCGTCCGGCGGCCGTGCCTTCTGTTGGCTCTGCGCGTCCTCCGGCGTCCGTGCCCCGTCCGGCCGCTCCGCCGCCGTCGGCGGCTCAGACATCTCCGGTAGCGCAGCGACCCGGCGCTCCTCCGGCACAGCGCGCTCCGATTGTCGCGCGCCCTGCGGCAGCGGGAGGCTCATCGGCCCCGCGTCCAGGTTCAGCGCCAGGACAAGGGCAGCGTCCTTCTGGTGGTTACGCAAGACCCGGCGCTCCGCCAACGGGCTCCGGTGGCCCGCGCCCCGGCGCGCCTTCTGGATTCCGTTCGGCGGGAACGCAGGGTGCTCCCCGTCCGTCGGGTACGCCGATGCGGCCGCCGCAGCGTCCCAGTGGCCGGCCCGGCCAGCCCATGGGCGGAAGGCCCAGCAGTGCCGCTGGCCAAGCCCCGAAAGCGGAGCCCGGCAAACCTCTTTACGTGCGCAAGCCGCCTGCACGCGCCAAGCCCACAATTGAAAAGCGTTTTGCCGAAGGCGAGCGCAAGCTGCATCCCGTACGCTCTCGCGCAGGCGCTGCCGCCGGTCGTGGCGCGGCGCATGCCGAGCCTGCTGCGCCTCCCGTTGTTCGCGAGCCGCGCGCTGTCACCATCACGGAAGGCATCACCGTTCGCGAACTCGCGGAAAAGCTCGATGTCCGCGCGAAAGAGCTGCTCAAGACTCTCCTCGACCGCGGTGTTTTCGCGAGCATCAATCAGGCTCTCGACATTCAAACCGCCACCAGCCTCGCCGAAGCGTTTAACGGAATTGTTCAGGTTGTCTCATTTGAAGAGCAGATGGCGCATGAGGAAGTCGGCAGGGAAGACAAATCCGAGAAAGTCACGCCGCGCTCGCCCGTGGTCACGGTCATGGGCCACGTCGATCACGGCAAGACCAGCCTACTCGACGCGATTCGCTCCACCGACATCGCCGGCGGCGAATCCGGAGGCATCACGCAGCATATTGGCGCGAGCCAGGTCCACGTCGATGGCAAGAGAATCGTATTCATCGATACGCCGGGCCATGAAGCGTTCACGCGCATGCGCGCCCGCGGTGCCAAGGTCACGGATATTGTTGTTCTCGTCGTCGGCGCCGACGATGGCGTCATGCCGCAGACGGAAGAAGCCATCGATCACGCCCGGGCCGCGAAAGTTCCGATCATTGTCGCCCTCAATAAAGTCGATAAACCCGACGCCCAGCCCGAGCGCGTGAAGCGCCAGCTTGCCGATCGTGGCCTGATGCCCGAAGACTGGGGCGGCGACACAGTGATGGTTGAAGTCTCCGCGAAAACCAAGAAAAACATCGAGCGCCTGCTCGAAATGATTCTGCTCGTGGGTGATCTTCGCGAGCTCAAATCCAATCCGGCGGCTCCCGCGAGCGGCACGGTCCTCGAATCCCGCGTGGATAAAGGCCGGGGTCCGGTCGCCACCGTCCTCGTGCAGAACGGTACTCTCAGCGTGGGCGATGTCTTCATCTGCGGCTCTGTGTACGGCAAAGTTCGCGCGCTGTATGACGACCGCGGCCAGCCCGTCAAAAGCGCCGGGCCGTCCACTCCCGTCGAAGTCCTCGGCCTGCAAGGCATTCCGGGCGCCGGCGATCAATTCCAAGTTGCCGACGAAGCCAAGGCGCGCCACATCGTCGAATACCGCCAGTCGAAGCAGCGCGAAGCAGCGCTGGCCAAATCGACAACCTCGCGGCTCACACTGGACCAGTTGCACGAGCAGCTCAAGGCTGGCGAAGTGAAGGATCTTCCCATCGTCATCAAGGGCGACGTGCACGGCTCGGTCGAAGTCCTCAGCGAAATGCTGCCGAAGCTCTCCAACGACCAGGTGAAGCTCAAAATCATGCATGCCAGCGTTGGCGCCGTGTCCGAAACGGACGTTCTGCTCGCTTCCGCGTCGAACGCCATCATCATCGCGTTCAATGTGCGGCCGGAGCGCAAGGCCTCCGACCTCGCGCAGCAGGAAGGCGTTGAAATTCGCCAGCATTCGATCATTTACGAAGTCGTCGACGAAATTAAGAAGGCCATGCTCGGCCTGCTCGCGCCCGTAATCAAGGAGCAGTTCCTTGGCCGCGCCGAAGTGCGCGACACGTTCCGCGTCAAGGGCGTGGGCATGATCGCCGGGTGCCACGTGCAGGATGGAATCGTCAAGCGCGACGCCGAAGTTCGCGTGCTTCGCGACAACGTGGTGATTTACACCGGGCGCGTCAGCTCGCTGCGCCGCTTCAAGGACGACGCAACCGAAGTCCGCGCCGGCTTCGAATGCGGAATCGGAATTTCGAATTTCGCCGACGTCAAAGTGGGCGATATTTTGGAATGCTTCATGATGGAGCGGCTGGCCCCTGCCGGAGCCACCGCCTGAGTTGATCCGCGATGGCTCCTCCATCGCGGGGAGGGCAGGGATGCCGATTGGCCTCGTCACTCTGGAAATTCACATTGCCGATGCGCAATCCCTCAAAGACAAACGGCAGGTTCTGCGCAGTCTGAAAGACCGCCTGCGCGGCCGCTTCAATGTCGCCGTCGCTGAGCTCGATCATCAGGATTTGTGGCAGCGTTCCGTCGTCGGCGTCGTGGGAATCAGCGCCGACGATCAGCACCTCGCGGAATCCATGGCTGCCGTGCTGGAAGCATCCGAGCAGGTCCTGGGGCGCGATTTGGTCTCGCATGAAATCGAGTACTTCTAAAATTGTTGTTCATTGGACTACTAAATTCAACCAGGGTTGCAATCCATGACCGTCGCAGGCCATCGTTCCGAACGCATTGCGGAAGAAATTCGCCATGAAGTCAGCCTCATGCTCGCCGGGGAACTGAAAGACCCGCGCCTCGCGAATGGCATCAACGTCACCGAAGTGCGTGTGGCCCCGGGCCTGAAACACGTGCGCGTCTATGTTGAAGTATTTGGATCGCCGTCCGATCGCGAATCCACTCTCGAGGGTCTGGCTGCCGCTACGGGATTTGTCCGCCACGAACTCGTCGAGCGTTTGCACCTGCGCCGCGCTCCGGACGTCGCGTTTGTTCCGGACAATTCCGAAGAGTACGGCCACCACATCGACGATCTCCTGAAGAAAACCAGAAGCCAGGGAGAGGCGTAGACTCCGCGCGGAGTTTCTTCTAACCTCACTCCTGATGCCACGAAATATCCAAGCACCGCATATCGATGGCGCCCTCGTCATCGATAAGCCAGCCGGGAAAACCTCGCATGACGTCGTCGAAGCGGTACGCCGCTTGGTGGGCTTCCGCCAGATCGGTCATCTCGGCACGCTCGACCCTTTGGCGACCGGCGTCCTGGTCCTCCTCCTCGGCCGCGCCACGCGCCTCGCGCAGTTTTATACTGGCCGCCGCAAGCGTTACAACTGTACCGTTCGCTTCGGCTATTCAACCGACACGTACGATTCCGAGGGAGAGCCCCAGGGACCGGATCGCGCACCGTCGCTCGATCACGCGGATCTCGAACGCTTCGCCGCGGGATTCCTTGGGCGCATCGAGCAAATGCCCCCGTCGTTTTCCGCAAAGAAAATTCACGGACGCCCCGCGCACGAGCTTGCCCGCAAAAAGAAGCCAGTCGTCCTCAAGTCAGTCGAAGTGGATGTCTACGAATTTCGCCTTACTGGAATCGAAGGCTCGCTCGCGAAATTCACCACCGAATGCGGCGCGGGCACTTATATTCGCTCACTGGCGCATGAACTCGGCAAGCTGGAAGGCTCAGGCGCGCATCTCTGCGAAATCATTCGCACCGCCGTCGGCGAATTCACTCTTGATCATGCTGCCAAGCTGGAGGAATTGGCCGAAGCCGCGCGCGCGGGACGCATTGCCGAGCGCGTGATTCCGCTCGAGGGCTTGCTGCCTGAGTTGCCGCGCGTGAACGTGCTGCCCTTCATCGAGCGTCGCGTGCGCCACGGCGCGAAGTTCAATGTTCCCATAGCGCAGATTCAGCCGGGCCGCTCGACCGCGGCGCAGGGCGCGCCTCAAAAGCTCGATTCCGGTGATTGGAAGCCGGCGCGCCTCCGCGTCTTCAACTCGCAGGAACAGCTCATCGCCATCGCCGAGACCGTTGTCCCGCGGACCTATCAGCCGATTGTCGTCCTCGAAGCCGCCCCATAATTTTTTCGAGTCTCGGTGCTACTGAGGTTTTAACGGCACAGGCCGGATCGGCGCGGGAACAAATCCCCCGCCTTCGACCGGCGCCCGTCCCGCATAGATCGGCTTGCCTGTTTTCGGGCTCCAGCTTACGACCCGCGGCGTCACCAAAACCAGCAGCTCCGTATGGCTGTTCTGCGTGTTGTGATTGCTTCCCAGCATGCCGATGGGTCCCAAATCCGCCGTTCCTGGCAAGCCGCTGATCGCGCGCATCTCGGTTGATTGAATGATGCCCGCAAGCGCGGTCGTTTCACCATCCCTGACGCGGACAGTCTGATCGATCGTCTGGTTGCTGATGACGGGTATTCCGTTAATGGAATCCCCCGTCAAACTGCGCAGTTCGAAGTGCAATTTGACCGTCACTTCGCCATCGGGATGCAGATAGGGCGTGGCCTTCACCTTCAACCCGATGTCCTCATACTCGGCGCTCGGATACGGAGTCGACGCCACGCCGCTTCCCGTCGAACTGAAAGTGGCATTGTCCAAAATAATCGATAGCGTGTTCGCCGTCGAATCCGTGACTGCCAGATCCGGCGGGTGGCCCGTGCCCAGAAAATCTCCCGTCACCAATCCCGCTGGTCCCGTGCCGGTCGGAATGTTGAGGGGTGATGCAAATGTCCCATTGCCCGTGCCGATCAACACGTCAACCGTATCGGCGCTCTGGTCCGACACCGCGAGGTCTGCCCGTCCATCCAGATTGAAATCGCCGGAGGTAATCGCCACGGGTTTGTTGCCCGTCGAGGAGGTGCCATTCAACGCCGTAGTGCCATTCGCGGTGAACGTTCCGTCTCCATTGCCCAGAAAATTCGATATCGTATTGTCCGTCTGGTTCACGACCTCCAACCCGATGTTCGTGTTGACACTGAGATTGAATTGTCCCGCCGCAATTGCCACCGGCGCATTCCCAGTTGATAGCGTTCCTTTGCTGGCGAACGTGCCGGTGCCATTTCCAAGAAAAATCGAAACGGTATTTGCGGTCTGATTGGTAATCGCAAGGTCGGCTTTGCCGTCGTTATTGAAGTCTGCCGTAGCGATTGCAGACGGCCCTTGCCCTGTCGGAAGCACCGTTTGCGGCTGGAACGTTCCGTCTCCATTGCCCAGCAGAATCGAAACCGTATTATCCCCTTGATTGACGATCGCGAGGTCCGTGCGCCCGTCGCCATTAAAATCCGCCGCGGCAATCGCAACGGGATTCGTTCCCGTCGAAAACGTTCCCTTTAACGTGAATGTCCCGTCGCCATTCCCCAGAAAAATAGAAACCGTGTTGTCGGTCTCATTCACTACCGCCAGATCAGGAATGCCGTCGTTATTGAAGTCGGCCGTCACCATGGCAATCGGGCCTTGTCCCGTCGCCAGCGTTCCCTTGAGGGTGAATGTTCCGTCGCCGTTCCCCAGGAAAATCGACACCGTGTTGTCATCGTGATTCGCATTTGCCAGGTCGAGCTTGCCATCGGCATTGAAATCCGCAGCCACGATTGCCACGGGATTCTTCCCGGTCGCAATATCGGTTCGCGGAAACAGGTTCGACGACACGCCGGGAATAAACTGCGGCGACGTCAGGCTGCCAGAAAACTGCGTCAGCGTAATGGGAATGCGGTCGCCGACGAATAAACTCGCCGGCTGGCCATCTTCGGCTCTCAGCAGCATGCGCCGGCCGGCTTTAACCACGTTCAACGTGTCCGAAAACGCCGCCGCTGCCCCGGGCAGCGTCGCAAGGAATGTCGACTTGCCGCCTCCAAACGCAATCAGCGGCGGAATCAGCGACCCGATGGGGACTTGCCCGGCGCCGACAAGCGATCCGATTTGGCTCGGGTTCAGGCCCGAAAGCCCTCCCGTCGAGCCGAATAATTGCTGAAGGACGCTAACGATCCCGGCGACGCCACTCTCTGCCAGTTGAATCTGTTGTGGGCTCAGCGTAAAAACCGACGCGGAACTTGGCGGCGTAATTCCGATCTGGCTCGCGGCGTTGCGATCCACTTCCAGGAATTCCATTTCCAGCACGATTTCTCCCCGCGGCTGTTCCAGTTGGTCGAGCAGCTTTGCCGCGACGGACACCGCTTGGGGAGACGCCCGCAACGTAATCGTGCGTGTCGTCAAATTCAGCTCCGCGCGTGTGATCCCGGCAATGTCGCGTACCACGCGCAGAACTTCCGTCATGTCGCTCGGCGTTTCCGATGCGGGCAGCTCCACGGTGCGCACCACGGAAACGTCATACGCGCGGCGTTTCTCCGGCGTGTCGGCGGCCACAAAAAAAAGACTGTGCGTCAGCGGCCTCCAGAACGTTCCCGTCATATCCCCAAGCACCCGCATGGCCGCCGGAAAATCCACGCTGTCGATTCGCAAATGCACGGGCCGGGATCGCAGCTCCACATCGAACGCGGCGTCCACGCCAAACGCCCGCGCCACTGCCGAATAGGCGCCCATGGTGTCTCCGCGGTAATTGAAGTTGCGCTTGCCGCTCAAGGGCTCAAGCATCACCGCTCCCGCGGGCTCAGTCATCAATTGCCGCAGCGCAGCGGCTGCGGACGGCGCCAACTGCGCCAGCCGCTCGCGCACCATCTCATCGCTCGGATCGAGCACGAGCGCCGCGCTCAATTCCGCGCGCGCGGCGGCCAAGTGGTCCATCAGCGCATCTTGCTCCGCGCGATCCACCGCAGCGCTCACCAGCTGGCTCCGCGCCAGCTCGCGCCGAAACAAATATTCGCGCTTCGTCGAATCCAGTTGCGCGGCCTCCGTAAACGCCGCGAACGCCTTGGCCCAGTTTTGTAGTTTTTCCGCTTTCAGCCCGCGCTCGTACGCCGCTTTCGCGCGTTTCGAGTCATGCCGCTCGGCTCGAACCTGTGGCGAGGCGCGCTTCGCCGGCGCATGAACCTGCGCGGCGGCTGCGCCAAGACCGGCGCACACAAATAACGCGATGAATGGCATTCCGCGCAATAAAAGTCACCTATTCTCTATTGTACAGAGATTGGCGGGAAGCCCGTGACGTTGCCTGCGCCTGTGCCGCGAAAGCTAAGGCGTACACGGAGAGAGAAAATAGCGTCTCCTCGAAAACCAATTCTTAGGACACGATGCGCTTTCCTGCCACGGCGTGATGGCTACACCACTGCTTTATTGCAAGTTTGCTTTGAAAAACGCAACCATGCGATTCCACGCATCCTTTGCCGCTTCCGGACGGTAGCCGGTCTTGTTATTCGGATTCTCAAACGCGTGCCCTGCGCCGTCATAGATTTTCACGTCCGCGGTTTTTCCGTCGGCTTTCATTGCGTCCGCAAAAGCATGCACGGCTTTCGGCGGAATTCCGATGTCGTCCGCGCCGAAATTCCCCAGCACGGGCGCGTGTATCTTGGCGATGTCCTGCGGTTCCGTGGGCAGCGCGCCATAATTCACCGCGCACGCCGCAAGCTTCGGTTCATTTTGCGCCAGCAGGATCGAATAGCCTCCGCCCATGCACCAGCCCACCACTCCAATTTTGGCCGATTCCACATCGGGCCGCGAAGCCAGATAAGAATACGCCGCCTTCAGATCGCGTATGCCGCGATCCTGCGGCAGGCCGCGCATCAGTTCGTGCGCCACCATCGGATCCGTCGTGCTCTTTCCGCGGTAGAGATCCACCGCCAGCGTCACATACCCTAACTCCGCGAATTTGTTCGCCTGTGCCTTCACCCAGTCATTCAATCCCCACCATTCATGAATTGCGATGATCGCCGGATGCTTTCCCGAAGTGGTGGGTGTGACAAGGTAGCCGCTTACAATTTCGTTGCCGCTCGGATATCGCACCATCTGCGACTTCACCGTTTGCGCCGCTGCGGTTGTTCCCGCAAAAACAATCGCGAACAGCAACCACCGCCCAAGTCTATTCATCGCATCCTCCAGGATTTCGCCCTCGCGCGGCCATCCTACGATTCAAATGTATCAGCGATATAAAGACACGTCGAATCGCGGCCATGCGCGAAAGTCTATCGAACGTAGGGTATTTCGCCTTGACGACAAACGCATGGCGAGTTACACTCAGGATTCCTAGTTGATACTAGGTTACAACTGGATCTGCCATTTTAAATGCTCTCCGCACTCCTACTCGCTCTTCGTGAAGGCGTTGAAGCCGCCCTCGTGGTCGGCATCGTCTTAGTCTATCTCAATCGCACCGGACGCCGTCAATTGACGCGCTACGTCTGGGCCGGTGTGGCGCTGGCGGTCGCATGCAGCTTTGCCGCCGCCGTTTTTCTTCAGCGCTGGCAGGTCAGCGAAGACGGCTTCGAGGGCGTGCTCATGCTTGCCGCCGCGGCTCTTGTCGTCTCGATGATTATCTGGATGAACCGGGTCGCCCGTCGTCTCCGCAAGGAAATCGAGCAACGCGTCGAGACGTACGCTCAGAAAGGCGAAAGCGCAGCCGGATGGGGAACCGGCTTCTTCGTTTTTCTGATGGTTCTTCGCGAAGGCGCCGAGCTTATCCTGATTCTGCGCGCGGTCGAACTTTCCATCGCTGGGCTTCAAGTTTGGATTGGAACGGGCATAGGAATCGCTTTGGCGGTTGCCGTCGGCCTGTTTTTCTTCCAGGGCACGCTCAAAATTCCGCTCGGCCGCTTTTTCGCCGCCACCAGTACGATTCTTATGGTCGTCGCGTTTCAGCTGGGACTGACGGGCCTCCACGAATTGAGCGAGGCCACCTGGCTGCCTTCGAGCAAACAGGAGATGGCAACGATCGGACCTATCGTGCGCAACGAATACTTCTTCTTCGTGGTCATTCTGGGAGTCGCGGCGATTGTCGTCTTGCGCGAGTGGTTTGCGCTTCGCCGCGCGGCGGTCGATTCCCTGGCGAATCCTGCCGAGAAACGCCTTCGCGAATGGGAGCATCGCCGCCGCCGGATATGGAGCTTCGCGGCGGCGTTTTTGTGTTTGGCGGTCATACTTTCTCTCACCGCGGAATTTGTGTATACGCGCGCTTCGGCTAAGCCTCCCGCAGCCGAGCAACTGGCCGCAACCGGCAACATCGTCCGCATTCCGCTCTCGGACATGAGCGGCGCCAGCGTGCGTTTCTATACCGTCGACGCGCAGGGCGTGGCGCTTCGTTTTCTCGTCATCCGCAAGCCCAACGGCGATTACGCCACCGCGCTCGACGCCTGCCAGATTTGCGGCGCAATTGGGTATCGTCCGCAAGGTTCCATTTTGGTTTGCCGCAATTGCGGCGCGCCCGTGAACGCAGCATCGATCGGCTCGCCCGGCGGCTGTAATCCCATCGCGTTCCCATCGCGCGTCGAAGGAACCAGCATCGTCGTCGATCTTTCGGCGCTTACCGCCGCGGCCTCGCAGATTCATAAATAGGCGCATCCAACACACATGTTCATTCGCCTCCTCAAAGAATCCTTCACGCGCAACCCGCGCCGCAAACTTCTCACCGGTGCTGCGCTCATCCTCGGCATGGCCGTGGCGACGGCCACCTTCACCGTCGCCGTCGACGTGGGCGATCAATTGGCCCGCGAATTCCGCAGCCTCGGCGCCAACCTACTGGTCACCCCGCAAGCCGATACGTTGCCCGTTGAAATCGGCGGCGTGGACTATCGCGCGGCGAACCGCGGCGCCTATCTTCCCGTTTCGGATTTGCCCGAGCTCAAGACAATTTTTTGGCGCCATAATATTCTTGGCTTCACTCCGTTTCTCGACGTGCCCGTGGACGTCAATATCAGTAAGAGCGGCGCGGCGCCGACAAACGCCGCGGCCTTGAAGAGCGTTCCGCTCACGCTCATCGGTACTTGGTACAAGCACGCCGTGCCGATTGAAGACGGCAGCACCTTCATCACCGGCGCCAGCCTCACTCATCCGTGGTGGAAAATTCGTGGCCAATGGTTCGCGGACACCGCACCTGCTAACGAGTTTGGCCACGGCGTGGCCCGCCCGTCGAGGCAGGCTTTAGCCGTGCCGAATCGCGCTTCCCAAACAGAGCCTCTAGCCTCCACGGCTGATTTTTCGAGTCAATGCGTCGCTGGCGTCTCCCTTGCCGGAAAATATGGCATCTCGATTGGCGATATTCTCAATTTAAGCGCGGGCGGCCGCAGCGCCGCCGCGCTCGTCACGGGCATCGTCACCACCGGAGATTCGCAAGACAACGCGCTCCTCTGCCCTCTTTCTCTGGCGCAATATCTGGCCGGCAAGCCCGGACAATTTCGCCAGCTCTTCGTCAGCGCGCTCACCAAGCCCGCCGACGCGCTCGCGCGAAAAAATCCCGACACGATGACGCCCACGGAATTCGACCGCTGGTACTGTTCGCCGTACATCACGTCGATTGGCCGCCAGATTCAGCAAGTTCTTCCCGGCACGCGCGTCGAGGCCATTCGCCGCGTGGCCGAGACGGAAGGCCGAGTGCTCTCGCGCGTCAGTTTGCTCCTCTGGATTGTCACGATCGCCGCTCTCATCGCCGCGGCTCTCGCTGTCGGCGCCACCTCTGCCACCACGGCCATCGAGCGCCGCGCCGAAATCGGCCTCATGAAAGCGCTCGGCGCAACCAATTTTCTCGTTGGCGGACTTTTCCTGAGCGAACAACTGCTTCTCGCCATCGCGGGCGGCTGTGTCGGTTTTCTGCTGGGTGCGGGCCTTGCGCGCGAGCTGGGCGAGACGGTCTTTGGCGTCGCAACGTCTCCCCGTCTCATTGTTCTACCGGTAATTCTCGCCGCCGCGGCGGCCGTCGCGCTGGTCGGAAGCTGGATTCCGCTTTATCGCGCAGCGCATTTGCCGCCCGCGCCCATCCTCAGGGGACAATAATGTTCAAGCGCCTGCTCTTCCATCTTCTTCGTGGGAATCGCGTCCGTCTCACGGTTGCGCTTCTGGCTCTGGTGAGCGGCGGCGCCGTCATCTCCGCTCTCATCAACCTCGATTTGGACGTGACGCACAAGCTCACGCAGGAGTTTCGCTCTCTCGGCGCGAATCTCGTTATCTCCGCCCCGCAAACGGCAACCTCCGCGCCCGGCGCTCCATCGCTGATCGACGAATCCGCAATTCAAAGTCTTCACCGCCATTTGCAACGCGATGAAAATAACCAGCAGCGCTCCGTTGTTGTGGCGCCGTATTTGTATCTCGTCGCGCGTGCGGGCGCGAATCCCGGCCAGCCTGTGGTCATCGCCGGAACATGGCTCGACCGCATTTCGCAAATGGAACCGTGGTGGAAAATCGCCGGAACCGGCAATTTGTCGCGCACGGATCTTTCCCACTGCCTCATTGGCCGCAACGTCAGCCGCAGTCTCGGGCTCACCACGGGCAGCACGGTCACGCTGCATGATCGCGGCCAGTCCGTGAGTCTCATCATTGCGGGCGTGGCGGATACGGGCGGCTCGGAAGACAATCAAATCTTCGCCAGCCTGCCCGTCGTGCAAACGCTCGCCGGCCTCGGCGGCAAAATCGAACTCATCCAGCTCAGCGTCCCCGGCTCGGAAAATCAAGTCCGCGCCGTCGCAAACCATCTGCAAGCCGTGCTTCCCGCGCTCGACGTGAAGCCGATCCCGCAAATTACCGAAGCAGAAGGCAACCTCCTTCAGCGCATTCGCTTTTTGATTTTCTCTACCGGCCTCCTCATCCTCGTTCTAACCGTGCTTTGCGTGCTCGCCACAATGGCCGCGCTGGCGATGGAGCGCCGCAGGGACGTTGGCCTGATGAAGGCCCTCGGTGGCTCAATTCAAAAAGTCGTTGGTTTGTTCCTGGCCGAGGCGGGCGTGCTCGGAGCCGTCGGAGGAATTCTCGGATACGCTCTCGGCATGGCGCTTTCGGTCTGGATGGGACATCGCGTTTTCGGCGCCAGCATTTCCCCGCGATGGGAAGTGCTTCCCGTCACGGTTGTCTTGATGCTCGGAGTCGCGCTCGCCGGAGCTTTGCCGCTGCGTTTGCTCGGCAACGTGCGCCCGGCAGTGATCTTACGAGGAGAATGAATCGGTGGCGCTGGTCGAAGTCTCGGAGCTAAAAAAAGCGTTCGGCGAAGTCCGCGCGCTCAATGGCGTTTCCTTCACCGTCGAATCCGGCGAATGGATCGCCATCATGGGCCCTTCCGGCTCGGGTAAAACGACGCTCATCAATATCCTCGGCGGCCTCGACACGCCCACCGAAGGCCTCGCCATGGTCGATGGCGTCGATGTCGGCCGCCTTGACGATGCAGGCCTCACTCGCTTTCGCGCCGAAAAAATCGGTTTCGTCTTTCAGCAATTTCATCTCGTCCCGTATCTCACGGCCGTGGAAAACGTCATGCTCGCGCAGTATTTTCATAGCACCACCGACGAGAACGAAGCCGCCGAAGCCCTCCGCCGCGTTGGCCTCGGCGAACGCCTCGCGCATCTTCCCTCGCAGCTTTCCGGCGGCGAACAGCAGCGCGTCGCGGTCGCGCGCGCGCTCATCAATCACCCCAAAATCATTCTTGCCGACGAGCCCACCGGCAATCTCGACGAAGCCAACGAAGAAACCGTCATTCGCCTCCTGCGCGATCTTCACGGCGAAGGCCACACGATTCTCATGGTCACGCACGATCCTTCCATCGGCGGCCTCGCCGACCGCCGCATCGAGCTTGCCCATGGCCGCCTCGCTCAGGTCACGGCCTACTCATCCGACGACGAAGCGCGCGTCGATCATGTCCTCGAGGAACTCTGGCTTTGCGCCGAAATCGGCAAGCGCGCCCACCTCGCCCGCTTCCATTCGCTCGACGCCGATCCGGAGCGCACCTTGCAGCGCCTCGCCGTCGTCGGCCTGGTAGCCATGCACGATTCCGAACTCGAATTGACCGACCGCGGCCAGCGCCGCGCTCGCGACGTTGTTCGCCGCCGCCGTCTTGCCGAGCGCCTCTTCACCGATACGTTTTCGATCACCAATGCCGAGGCCGATTCCCAGGCCTGCAAATTCGAGCACATCATCAGCCCCGAACTCGACGAACGCATCTGTTCCTTCCTCGGCCATCCGAAAACTTGTCCCCACGGGAATCCGATCCCGCCGGGCCCCTGCTGTCCCCGCAAGTAGTCGCGCGATGGTATAAGATCGAATCGTCCCAATGCCCATCCCTCTCGACATCCGCAAAAAGCCCATCGACGTGAAAGTCCACGTCTCCACCGGCGCGGGCATCGACATCACTTGGGCCGACGCGCACACCAGCCACTACGAGTTTGCTTATCTCCGCGAGCATTGTCCCTGCGCGACGTGCAAGGAAAAAGAGGATGGCGGCAAAAAATCCAGCGCCGCGGCGAAAACGATTGCCAGCTCTCCCGCGCTCCCTTTATTCAAGCCCAAAATCACCGCTCGCGCTGCCGCCGCGGTAGGGAATTACGCCGTCCAAATCGAATTCACCGACGGCCATGCCACCGGAATTTACAGCTTCGGTCATTTTCGCGAAATCTGCCCCTGCGACTCCTGCGCCCGCGAATTTCGAGCCACGCCGGGAAGCTGACGTTCGGAACTTCGCCGCTCCTCGAAACAGGCCTCGCAATTCCCATTTGCGGTAAACCCGGAATCGACTTATAGTCTCTTTCCGCATCACTTTCGTCCATGTCGTCGAATCCCCCAACTCCCGGCAAGCCGCAAACGTCCAAGCGTCCGGCCGTCAACGTTCTCGTTGCCACCACGGCCATGCTCAGCTTCATCTCCTTCTGGCGCGCGGGAGCCATCGTTCTCAACGACCTCGCCTCCTCCGCTTACTACGCGGGCGGTGAAGCGGAACAGTTCATCGGCAAGTCCGCGCCCTGGTTCATTTTGGGCGTAATGCTTCTTGCCTATGCCGTCTCGCTCATTTACGTGGAAAGCTGCAGCATGTTCGTTCGCGGCGGCGTGTATCGCGTGGTCAAGGAGGCCATGGGAGGCACGCTCGCGAAACTTTCCGTCTCCGCGCTGATGTTTGATTACGTTCTCACCGGACCCATCAGCGGCGTCGCCGCCGGCCAGTACATCGCCGGCCTGGGAAACGAACTCCTGCGCTACGGCCACATCCATTTTTTCCTGTCTGTAAACTTCACGGCGGCCACCATCGCCATCCTCGTCACGGTCTATTTCTGGTGGCAGAACATCAAGGGCATTCCGGAATCGAGCGAGAAAGCCCTCCGCATCATGCAACTGACCACGGTGATGGTGGTCATTCTGATCGGTTGGTGCATTTATACCGTTTACGTTCGCGGCGCTCACTGGCCTCCCGCGCCCTTGCCGCAAAACATGACCCTCAACAAGCACTCCCTCGGTTGGCTGAACGGACTCCGCATTGCCCATACGCTCACCATCCTGGTGATCTTCGTCGGCATTGGACATTCCGTTCTGGCCATGAGCGGCGAGGAAACTCTCGCGCAGGTCTATCGCGAAATCGAGCATCCCAAGCTCGCCAACTTGAAGAAGACCGCTCTCATCATCGTCGCCTACAGCCTGGCCTTCACGGCTCTCGTTTCCATTTTCGCCGTCATGATCATCCCGAACCACATTCGCCCGCATTACTTCGAGAATCTCATCGGCGGCCTGGCAATGAGCTTGCAAGGCCCATTCGAACTGCGCTTGGTCTTTCACATCTTTGTGGTTATCGTCGGCATGCTCATTCTTTCCGGCGCGGTCAACACCGCCATTGTCGGCTCGAACGGAGTGCTCAGCCGCGTTTCCGAAGACGGCGTCCTCACCGATTGGTTCCGTCATCCTCACCGCCGTTTCGGGACCACCCATCGAATTATCACCACCGTGGCCGTTCTGCAGATCGCTACGATCTTGGTGAGCCGCGGCAACGTGAATTTTCTTGGCAGCCTCTACGCCTTCGGCGTGACCTGGAGTTTTGCCATGAAGGGAATCGCTGTCCTCGTTCTGCGCTATACGCACCCGCAGGATCGCGAATATCGCGTCCCGCTGAACTTCACAATTGCGGGCACGGAAATCCCTCTCGGACTCGGCCTCATCACCCTGGTTCTGCTCCTGATTGCGTTCGTGAACCTCTTCACCAAGCCCGATGCCACCATTGCCGGCGTCGTTTTTTCCGTGATTTTATTTGCGGGGTTTACTCTGTCGGAGAAAAGAGTGCAAAAGCAGCGCGGCACCACGCACGCGACGGAACTCGATCAGTTCAATCTCGCGCAAGAGGCCGATCTCACTCCGGCCAGCGTCGGCGTTCGCCCTGGCAACGTTCTCGTCCCGGTCAGCAACTATTACGCCCTCTACCACCTGCATTCCGTTCTCGAACGATTGAAGACTCGAGAACAGGACGTTGTTGTCCTCCACATCCGTTTATTGCGTCGCGCCGCCTCCGGCGAATACGACCTCAACCCGGAACAGCTCTTCAGCACCATCGAGCAGCTCCTCTTCACAAAAGTTCTGGCCATCGCCGAAAAAGAAGGCAAACCCATCCGCCTTGCCGTTGCCGCCGCCAATGATTTGTGGGATGGCATCCTGCGTTCCGCCGCGAACCTCGAATCGGCATCCATCGTCGTCGGAGGGTCGTCGAAAATGGGCTTCACGGAGCAGGCCCGCGAAGTTGGCCTCGCCTGGGAGCGCATGCCCGAGCCGCGTCCGCGCCTCGCTCTCGAGATCGTCACCGCCGGCGGCCAGCAGCGTGTTTTCTACCTCGGCCCGCACTCGCCCCACCTCACGCCGAAGGAAATCGATTTGCTCCACAACATCTGGCTGCAATTGAGCGACGAACTAAAGGGCGAGGAAATCCATCATCACGACATAATCCATTTCGCGTTGACCGAGCTCGAACGTGAAATCACGGAAGGTCAGGGCGAAGCCGTTCTCGAACGTCTCCGCCAGCACATTCAGGAAATCAAGGACCGCCGCGCTGCTTCAACGTAGCTCGCGTTCAGGCGGCTACCGAGGAAGTACAAAACGCGCACTTCGCCGCTTTCACCGGAATTTTCGACAGGCAATACGGACAATCCTTCGTCGTGACCTCCGGCGGCGGCCCCGGCTTCGTCGTCCAGCGGTTCACCTGCCGCACAATCAGGAAAATCACGAATGCGATGATCAGAAAATCGATCACCGTATTGATGAACGCGCCGTAATTGATTGTTGCCGCCCCCGCCGCTTTCGCCGCGGCCAGCGTCGGGTAGTGCGTCCCGGAAAGATTCACAAACAAGTTATTGAAATCAACTCTTCCAAGTATCAGCCCGATCGGCGGCATGATTACATCGCTTACCAGCGACGTCACGATCTTCCCGAACGCCGCACCGATAACGAACCCGATTGCCAGATCGATCACATTGCCCTTCATCGCGAATTCTTTGAATTCTTTCAGCATGGAATACGCTCCTTTCGCACCGCAGTATCAAACGTCCAACTCTCAAGGATAGTTTGATTCCGCAGCCCGTCTTGCCGTGGCGGATCTCGCGCGGATTATAGCGGGAGAACGTAGGATTACAAACGAATGAGCGAGCGTGGCGGGACCTTGCGCCGCAATGCCGCTCGTTGGCGTTTTTATGTCTGGGGATTTTCGCTTGTTTCACCGCGGGCGCGAATACGATTGATCGCCACGCCGGTTTGCATCGCAATCACGGCGAACACGTTCAGATCGTCCACTGTAAACATTCCCCGCCGCGACAGATTGTCCACGTAGAGCAAGCCACGCAGCCGGTTCCCGATCCCCAGCGGCGCGGCAGTTGCGGAACTCGCCTTTTCGCCATCCGGCGCACCGGGCCACTAAGAAATTCGCCCCTTTTCTTACGGCGTGCCTGCCGCAGGCAGGCCTCTATCCCCTAGCCTCCAACCTCAAGCATGTTAGAATGACTTTCTTTTGATGAGTTGCAATGCGCGGTACGGGAAGCCAATGGCGACTAAGGTTTCGGTGTTGTAGGGGCGGGTTTTCAAACCCACCCGGTTGGCCTGAATCATTGATGCTGTAGCACAATCCAATACCCCGGGAGATTCAAGTGCACAAAGTCGTCGTTATCGGGAGCGGCTGCGCCGGCCTGACTGCCGCGATTTATGCCGCGCGCGCCAATCTGAAGCCAATTGTATTGGACGGGTACGAGCCCGGCGGGCAGCTAACGCTCACCACCATGGTCGAAAATTTCCCCGGCTTTCCGGATGGCATCCTCGGCCCGGAATTGATCGAGTCCATGCGCAAGCAGGCGCAGCGCTTCGGCGCTGAGTTTCGCTCCGGCGCTGTTTCGTCGGTGACGCTCAAGCAGCGCCCGTTCAAAATCGAAGCGGGCAAGGAAGCTTTTGAAGCCGAAACCCTGATCATCGCCGCTGGCGCGTCCGCGCGCCTGCTCGGAATCGATTCCGAAAAGCAACTGATCGGCCACGGCGTTTCCACGTGCGCCACCTGCGACGGCTACTTTTTCCGCGACAAGGAAATCGCCGTCGTCGGCGGCGGCGACACCGCGATGGAAGAAGCCACGTTCCTCACGCGCTTCGCAAAAAAAGTCACCATACTTCACCGCCGGAATGATTTTCGCGCTTCCAAAATCATGCTCGATCGCGCGAAGTCGAACGACAAAATCAAATTCCTCACTCCGGTTGTCGTCGAGGATGTTCTTGATCCCGCAAAGAACGACGTCGAAGCCGTCAAGCTTCGCAACGTCGAGAACAATCAGACTTCAGTTCTTCCCATCTCTGGCCTCTTCATCGGCATCGGCCACGAACCCAACACAAAAGTGTTTCGCGGCCAGCTCGATATGGACGAAACCGGCTACCTGAAAACCCACGATGGCAGCCGCACGAATATCGATGGCATCTTTGCCGCGGGCGACGTTCAGGATAAGGTGTATCGCCAGGCGGTTACCGCCGCGGGTTCCGGCTGCATGGCCGCCATGGACGCGGAAAAATTCCTGGAGGAGCATTCCCACTGATCGCATCCGCCTCAATGCCTAAATCCCGCGACTTCAAAAACTCATTCCGCGCCGCATTCCGCCGGAGCCGCTGCTGATGCTGCGTTCTGTTCTGCTGGAGCTTTCGCGCAGCCCGCGCATGGCTCGATTTGTGATGCACAACGGAACGAGCCGCCGCATGGCTCGGCGGTTCGTGCCCGGCGAGTCGCTCGACGACGCTGCCGCAGCGGTGCGTGCGTTAAATGCCATCGGCCGCCCGTGCAGCCTCGATTGTCTCGGGGAAAGCGTGACGAGCGAAGCGGAAGCGCGGCGCGCGGCGGAAACGTACATCGGAATCTTTGATCGCATTGCCGCGGAGCGTCTCGACTGCAACGTTTCGCTCAAGCTCACGCAGCTTGGACTCGACATCAGCGAATCCCTCTGCGAGAACCTCTTCGCGGCAATCGCCGATCATGCCACGCAGCAGAAAAATTTCGTGCGCATCGACATGGAAAGTTCCGCGTACACGCAGCGCACCATCGACATCTGCAAGCGCGCGCGCGCGAAGAGCAATGCGGTTGGCACGGTGCTGCAATCCTACCTCTATCGCACCGAGCAGGACGCGAAGGATTTGATCGCCGCGGGCTGCCGCATTCGGCTGGTGAAGGGCGCGTACAAAGAACCGGCGAAAGTTGCGTATCCGCAAAAAGCGGATGCCGACGCGAACTACGTAAAGGTGATGAAAATTCTGCTCGCGAGCGGCATTTACCACGGCATCGCGACGCACGATCCCAAAATGCTCGAGGCCACGAAAAAATTCGCAGCCAAGCAGGGAATTCGCAACGATCAATATGAATTTCAGATGCTCTACGGTATCCGCACCGATTTGCAGGACCAGCTGATTCGCGAAGGATACCTCCTGCGCGTTTACGTCCCGTTCGGCTCCGATTGGTTCCCGTATTTCATGCGCCGCTTGGCCGAACGCCCCGCCAATTTGAAATTTTTCCTCGCCAATCTTGTTCGCCGCAGCTAAATACTCCGCGCCGCACGGCCTTTACATCGTCAGCACCACGCGAAACTCCGCTTTTCCGCTGATCATCCGCGCGTACGCCTCATTCACTTTTGCGAGTGGAAACTTTTCAATCATCGGCCGCACTCCCGTCAACTCCGCGAACCGCAGGGTGTCTTCGGTGTCCGTCGGGATGCCCGACGGCCAGCCTTGAATGCTTTTCCTCGCGCCAATCAATTGAATCGGCGACACCTCGATTGGCTCCATCGTCGCGCCCACCACCATCATTTTTCCATTCGTTCCCAGCCCATCCACCAGCGACGACATGGCCTTCGAGCTCGGCGCCGTGGCCAGAATCACCTTCGCTCCTCCGAGCTTTTGCAGCTCCGCCGCCGCGTTAGTCGCCTGGCTGTCGATGTACGCGCTCGCGCCGAGTTTTTTCGCCAACGACGCATTTCCCGGCCCGCGTCCGATCGCCACGACTTTGTACCCGAACTTATTTCCAAATTGAATTCCCAGATGGCCCAGCCCGCCGATCCCTTGTACCGCAACCAGATCGCCCGGCAGCGCGCCCGCATGCCGCAGCGCGTTGAACGTGGTGATCCCCGCGCACATCAGCGGCGCAGCCTCGGCGAAATCCAAACTCTCCGGCAGCGCGGCCAGGGCCTCGACCGGAGCCACCATGTATTCCTGATAGCCTCCGTCGTAGCTGATGCCTGAGATTTTTACATTCGCGCAATTGATGAAGTCCCCGCGCCGGCAGGCGAGGCATGTGCCGTCCTGCCCTCCGTGCCATCCCACGCCCACTCGTTGTCCCTTCTTCCAAGTAGTCACGCCCGCGTCCAATTCATCAATCACGCCCGCCACTTCATGTCCTGGGACGCGCGGATACTGAATGCCCGGCCACAGATTGTCCTTCACCAAATGATCGCTAAAGCAAATCCCGCAAGCCTGCACGCGAATGCGCACATGCCCCGCCGGCGGCTGCGGGATTTCCCGCTCCACGATCTCGAAATCCGCGCCGGGCTTTGTTACTTGTGCCGCCTTCATTTTCGCCATGGGAATCCTCCGTAAGCGGCTCTCCACCGCTTCGTTGTATCGACCGGATGCAGAGCTGCGCTACTGCATTATCGTTTTCTGCACACGGTGACGCCGTCGCGCAGCGGAATCAGCACCGGAAACAATTCTTTCGAGGAATAAACCGCCTTGTTGAATTCTTGAATGCCTCGTGTGTTCGCGTCTTTCGCGCGCCGCGTGACGCGCCCGGACCACAGGGTGTTGTCCGTGAGCAGCAAGCCACGCGATTTCAGCCGAGGCAATGCCTTGCGCAGTGCCGCCGGATACTGATGCTTGTTCACGTCGATGAAAATCAGATCGAATTTGCCGCGCGTGCGATCCAGCATCGCGAGGGCGTCTCCGGTCATCACCGTGATTCGCTTCTCCACGCCGGCGCGCGCGAAAAACTCCTTGGCCCGCCGCGCGTTCGAAGCGTCGCCATCGGTGTAATAAATTTCCGCGCCGGGTCCAGCCGCGCGGGCGAGCCAGATGGTGGAATAGCCAATGGCCGAGCCCATTTCGAAAATCCGCTTCGCACCGGAAATTTGCGCGAGCATATAAATCATGCGTCCCACGGCCGGGCCGATGATCGGAATGTCGTGGCGCTTCGCCAGCCTCTCCATGTCCGCGAGCACGGCGTCGCGCGCGGGAAGAATTTCGTATATGTACTTCTCGACGTTTTTGTCCGTGATTCCCCCGGCCATAGACTCACCTTCCCGGTGCAGTTAAATTTACTGTAGTGCGCCTTCTCACCCGATACTTTCTCCCGGTTTTAGCGCGTGAATCTCGAGGCCCGAAATATCCCGTGTCAATTTCCTGAGTTCCTCCGGCGTTCCGGTCAGCAGCGGAAAAGTGCCGAAGTGCATGGGTATCACATGTTTTACGTTCAAGAAACGAATCGCCATCGCCGCTTCGCGCGGGCCCATCGTGTAGTGATCGCCGATGGGAAGCAGGGCCAGCGCTGGCGCATAGAGTTCCGCGATCAGTTTCATGTCGCCGAAAACGGCCGTATCGCCCGCGTGATACAGCGTCAGGCCGCCCGGCAATCGAATGATGTATCCGCACGCTTCGCCGCCGTAGATGATCTTGCCGTCGTCCTCGATGCCGCACGAATGAATGGCGTTCACCATGGTGGCTTCGATCTCGCCAACTTTCTGCGTTCCGCCCTTGTTCATTCCCAGCGTGTTTTTTACGCCCTTCGATTCCAGCCATTTGCACGTTTCATGAATGGCCACAATTTGTGGCTTGAATTTTCCGCCCAGCTCGACGGCGTCCGCGATGTGATCGAAATGCCCGTGGGTGATTAGCAGGGTATCGACGCGCTCCGGTTTTCTGAGTTCCTCGGGACACGACGGATTCCCCGAAACCCACGGGTCCACCAGAATCACTTTGCCGCTCGGCGTGGTGATTTGGAATGTCGCGTGGCCGAGCCACGTGAGTTTATTTCCGCGAGTATTTAACATGAGTGCCTCTCCGATGTAGCAGTTTGTAGAAAAACCTATCCCCGAAGGTTCAGGGGCTAAATCCCACGAAGAAAATGCATGCTTATGTCGCGGCTGAAGCCGCGACCCACAAAACTTTCAGCGTTTTTTAATAAGCCGTTAGCAATGCGCAACAGTTTTCTTTCCGCGTGGAGCCTGCGATCGCGCGGCGAAAGGATTCGCCATCAGCCGCTGAATTTCCTTTTCAAATTCGGCGCGCGGCCGCGTTCCATAGAATTGCGCGTCGGGCTGTCCATTGGGTTTGTAGAAAATCGTGGAAGGAATCGATCCATCCCACGCGGGATCAATCGCATGATTGAAACCGTCGACGTCGATTCCCGGCTTCTGGCGGTAATTCGGGAAATCCGGATGATACATGGCAAGGAAATGGCTGACGACGTCCAGATCGGCATCCGCATCGAAGCTCACGCCAATAAAAATCACTCCCTTGGGCTGGTATTGCTTCGCCAGACCCACGAGCATGGGATATTCCGAGCGGCAAGGCTCGCACCACGTGGCCCAGAAATTCACGACCAGCGGCTTGCCTCGATATTTCGCCAGTAGCTTTTGATAGCCCGCCAAATCAATCAGCGGCAGCACGGCGTTTCGTTTTGTTGCGGCGTTTGGCTTGGAGGTCCGCTTCACGGTGCGTGCGGAGCCGCTCGCCTGCAATGCGGCAGGCGCAAAGATGAAGCAGAATAGAATAACCAGCGCGATCCATAAACTTTTGTGCGTTCGCGTCGTTGGCGTCAGTCGCATCATTTGCGTCATTCGTGTGATTTGCATAATGGCAACATTGTCTCTCTCGCGCTGGGCGATGGCAACCGGCGGCAATCTAAATAGCGCCGAAACAGGGCCAAGCACAAATCGCTATTTATACCGATTAGAACGGGACACTCTCCTTTGTTTTGAATAGTTACGGCGATTTCTAATAATTTGTTGTACCGATTAGAAATGGCCGCGCCGCTGCGGAAAAGAATCCATGAAAACGGCTGAACTGGCGGCTGCATGGCGAAAATAGAGGCCTCACCGCGCACCACAGGCCAGCATTCCGTTCGCAAACGCAAGTGGAGCGACCGCTCGGAATACGCCCCGCCGAACGATTGTGATCCGTCGCTCGATTGTCTCTTCGTCATGGCTCCGTCGCTCAAATTAGGCACTTCGCTCTCCCAGAATAACGTAGCACGATGGCGCGGATTTGTGCAGAGGGTGCGGCTGTGAAAACGGGCCGCAAGAGCAGTTCGTCCTGGCGGTCGGGAAGTACGGAAGAGAGATAACCGAATGACAACGTTTCCGCACGCGTCCCATAACTTCACACATTCACGACGAAGATTGGTATAATAGAAACCCGCCCTATAATAGCTGGCCGTGATTTGAAAGGTGGCTGAAGGCCCTTCCCAATGCCACGAGGTTTTCATCATTTCCAAGACGCCCACGACGGTCAAGATGAATGACACTACCGCACCGATAAGGAGAGTTGACGTGATGAGAAAACTGGCTATTGCGCTGGCGCTTTCCCTGCTGTGCATTCCGATGCTGGCCCGCGCGGCTAATCCCGCTACACCGCGCCCGGCCGCTCTGTTGCAGGACAATCAGGCCAATTACGACAATTCATCCTACGTTCCCTATTCTCCCGACCAACTGGACAATTTGCTGGCGCCGATCGCGCTTTACCCGGACCCGCTGCTGGCGCAAGTGCTGCCGGCGACGACGTTCGTCGATGAGATTGACGCGGCGGCGCGCTGGGTGCAGGCCAATGGCGAATACGGAATCGAATATCAGCCTTGGGACGTCAGCGTGAAGGCCGTGGCGCATTACCCAGAGGTTCTGAATATGCTGGACGCAAATCTCGATTGGACGACGTCGGTGGGCCAGGCGTACGTCTACCAATCGACCGACGTCATGGATTCGATCCAGCGTTTGCGTTCGATGGCCTATGCGCAAGGCAATCTGGTTACGAATTCGCAATGGCAGATCGTCGATCAAGACGGCTACATCCAGATTTGGCCCGAAAGCCCGCAATACATCTATGTGCCGACGTATGACCCGAATATTATTTACGACCAGCCAGCGTATTTCGGCGGCGGTTACGGCGACGTGATTTCGTTCGGCTCGGGCTTTGCCATTGGCGTGTGGCTGAACCGCGACACGGACTGGCGCAATCATCGCGTGTATTACACGGGATGGCGCGGCCATAACGACTGGGAGGTGCGTTCGCGGCAGTACATACACGAAAACAATGTTTATGTGAACAATCAGCAGACGAACATCGTCATCAACCGCACGGTGATCAATCGCAGCGTCAACATCCGCAACGTGAACAGCTACGCCAGCGTGCATCGCAACGTCAACTTCGACAACGTCGCGCCCAACAGAAATAACGCCAATCAGAAGTATCGAGGCAATCAGAGCCCCGGCAACAACCAGCGTTATCAGGCGCCGAAGGTCGATAACCGCGTCATCAACCGGAATATCGATACCAGCAATCCGCGGCTCAACCAGTTCCGCGGGCACCAGACTCCGCAGCCGCAGCCCGCGCGCCCGCAGCCTTATCGACCGACGCCACAGCCTTACAGGCAACAAGCGCCAACGCAGCCAGTGCGTCCTGCCGCGCCCGTCCGGCAACAACAGGCGCGCCCGCAGCAGCCTTACCGGCCAACGCCGCAACCGTACAGGCAGCCAGTGCAGCAAGCACGCCCGGCGCCGCCGCCGCGCCCGGGTCCGCATGGCTTCGGACGCAGCGAAGGCAGTTTCAGCGCACAAACGGCGAGCCAGCGCGGACAAGCGAGCCGTCAGCAGATGAGTAGGCCGGCTCCACGTCCCGCGCCTGCGCGGCCCGCGCCAAGCCGCCCGCAGCCGAAGCGCCCGGGACGTCCCAGGGGGCGGCGATGAGACAGGCAATTTCAGACGCGAAAGGACGCAAGCTTATGCAAATTCGAACGCGAATGTGTCGTCACAACGCGACGCTGCCTTTCACCCTGGTTTTTCTGCTGGCGATATCCGCGAGCGTTTTCGCTCTGGGCGGCGCAACTCTGTATGCTCAGGACGCGAGCCAGCAGACATTTTCTTCGCCGCAAGCAGCGATGCAGGCGCTGGTGCAAGCCGCCACGGCAAAAGATCGCGCGGCCCTCGACAAGATCTTCGGCCCCGACGTTCAGAAACTGCTTTCCGGCGATCCCGTGGAAGACGCAAGAGATCTGGCGGACTTTTCGAAGGGCGTCCAGGAATCCACGCAGCTCAAGCAGGATAGCGACTCGAAGTACACGCTGATCGTCGGCAAAACGAACTGGCGATTTCCGGTGCCCATTGTGAAGCAGGGGAATCAGTGGGTGTTCGACACGAAGGCGGGCATGCAGGAAATTTTGGACCGCCGTATCGGCGAGGACGAGCTGTCGGCTATTACAACGTGCCGCGCCTATGTGATCGCGCAATGGCAATACTTCACGCAAGACGATTGGGGCCACAACGGCGTCATGGCCTACGCGCCGCGATTCATGAGCACGCCGGGTCACCACGACGGCCTGTATTGGAAAACCTCCGATAAAGACGACGCTCCCAGCCCGCTCGGCGCGCTGGTGGCCGAAGCGCGCGCGGAAGGCTACGGACGCCAGAAAGGCGCCACGGCGACAAAGGACGCGAACGCGTCCTCGGGGGGCCGTCATCCTTTCCACGGATACTTCTTCAAGATCCTCACGCGCCAGGGCCCTGCCGCTCCCGGAGGCGCGTACAACTACATCATCAACTTCAACATGATCGGGGGCCACGCGCTGATCGCGTATCCGGATAAATGGGGCAATTCGGGCGTGATGACGTTCATCGTCAATCAGCAGGGCCGCGTCTACGAGAAGAACCTCGGACCGAAGACGGACGCAGTCGCCGCGGCCGTCACGGAATACAATCCGGACACGACCTGGAAGCTCGTCAACTGGCAGTGAGGCCAAAAGCAGCCGCGGTGCGCTTTTTCGCGCGCGGTTGAGCGCAGGGCGACCGGCGCGCTGGACGAAGACATCCAGAAAGTGCGGCAAAGAATGCGGTCCGAATCTGCAAAGTGATTCGCTTATAAGACAATTGCCGCGACTTCGAGCGCGCCAAGCGCGACCCAGCACATCGCTCTCCGGTGCTCCCCGGCTAACCAATATCCGGTGGCCGCGCTAAAGCAAAGGATTGCGCTTGTCCATCCACTGGCCATCGCGGCAGGCTTGCTCAATATTTCCAGTATTCTCTTCATTCGTTCACCCCGCCGAAGCGTGCCATGAATTGGGAGTGCGAATCCACGCAAATCGGACACGAGGGAGCTGCCGCGGCAGCTCAGGGTCAAATGGGTGGTGTCATTTGAAATTCAGCGGTCGCGTCACAATTTGAAGGGTCAGAAGCCCGGCTACGCTGCCGCTTTTGCAGCACGAAGCGTTAGAACCGCGAGCACGAGAGCTACCAGCAACAAGGCAGGCGCATCGCCGAGCAAATGCCCACGATGCTCGGGGTAGACCAGTGACTGCGCTGCCATGATGCCACCATGCACGACGCTCGACCAGACGGCGAACCAGATGAGGCTCAAGTGCTTGAGTGGGCTGCGTGCCGCACGTACCAGGAAAACACCGAGCGTCGCGTAAACCCCCAAAATCATCTGCAGGTAGACCGAAGGGCCGCCTGTGTGCCACGCCCAACCGGACGGCCAGACAATGGTCAAAGGATATATGCCAATGACGAAGGTAATCCCAACCACCACGAGCGCAACGCGAAGGGCTGTGAGGCGATTGTCGTTAGCCATGTGAGTTCCTCCGTAATGCTCCATCGTCCTTAGATTTGCAAAAGGAGCCAGATTGGCGGGGTTATAGCACAAGACGCGAGTTTGAGACAGGTGCCGACCTTTCAGTGTCTTAGCTCCATAATTTTGTCACCCGGTAACGGCTACGTGAAAATGTCACCCTATGAGCCAGGAGACATTTGCATTGAGCCAGAAAGAATTGCAACGAGTGAGTGTAATTTCATCGTGCGTGAAGGGGCGCCTGACGTGTGCCAGAGCCGCCGCACTGCTCGATTTAACGCCCCGACATGTCAAACGGCTCAAGTCGTGCTATCGGCAAGGAGGGGAGGCGGCTCTGGCACACGTCAGCCGCGGGCGGCCCAGCCACCGCCGTCTACCGCAGCGCGTGCGGGATCGTATCTTGCAGATGGCGCGCACCACCTACGCCGGCTTCAACGATCATCACCTTTGCGAAAAACTCTGTGAGGTCGAAGGCTTTTCGCTCGGGCGCGAAACTCTCCGCCGTCTGTTGCGCTCTGCGGGGATCGGCTCGCCACGTAAGCGACGCGCTCCCACGCATCGTCAGCGCCGGCTCTGCCGCGCTCGCAAAGGCGAGATGCTGCTACTCGATGGCAGCCTGCATCGCTGGCTGGAGGATCGCGGCCCACAGCTGACTCTGCTCGGTTTCCTCGACGACGCCACGCGCAAAGTTCCCGTCGCCGAATTCTTTCCCACCGAAGACGCTCGCGGCTATTCCCGCCTGCTCCGCCGCTTGTTGCGCCGCTGCGGCGTCCCGCTCAGCTTCTACGGTGATCATCATAGCGTCTTCGTTCGCAACGACGATCACTGGTCGGTGGAAGAACAACTCGCCGGCCGCCAGGAGCCCACGCAGTTCGGCCGCGCCCTGGACCAGCTCGGCATCACCTACATCGCTGCCAATAGTCCCCAGGCGAAAGGCCGCATCGAGCGGTTGTGGGGTACTTTTCAAGACCGCCTCACCAGCGAACTCCGCCTGGCTGGCGCCACGGATCTCGGCGCCGCCAACGAAGTCCTGCGCCGCTTTCTTCCCGACTACAACCGCCGCTTCGGCCGCGCGGCCCGCGACGCCGAAAAGGCCTGGCGTCCCGCCCCCAAAGATCTCGACCGCATCTCCTGCTTTCATCACCAGCGCTCGGTCAGCAACGACAACGTTGTGCCGTGGGACGGGCGCCGCTTTCAGATCCCGCCGCAGCCACAACGCTTCAGCTTCGCCGGAGCAAAAGTGCAGATCCACGAATCTCTGGAAGGGAAAATTGCGATCTATTACGGAGAAAACAAACTTGACTACACCGAAGGGGTGACATTTTCATCGGGCCGTTAGGGTGACATTTTTACGTTGCTACAACAGGTGCCGACCTTTCAGATGACACCACACCGGGCAACCAGCGATTTCGCAAAGTCAGGCACCGAATCGACCCAGCGATTTCGCAAAGTCAGGCACCGAATCGACCGGAAGACATTGAGCTGGATAGCTTTCTGAGTTAAACCACTTCCCCGGTCATTTTTGCAAATTCGCGAACCCCTTGACAGTACCCTTATTC
>Ga0307372_10000509_pt1 | contig 69357 bp, 59 predicted proteins | sample OX1MG_FD_202533 | JGI IMG/M metagenome (GOLD analysis project Ga0307372, IMG submission 202533) | Soil microbial communities from Risofladan, Vaasa, Finland - OX-1 | ecosystem: Environmental > Terrestrial > Soil > Coastal area > Acid sulfate soil | place: Finland: Risofladan, Vaasa | collected... | reverse complement strand
CGCTGAAGGAGACGCTCCATCATTGGAATGAAATCGCCGCTGATCTGGCAGAGCGAAACCGTCAGAGGGCACCTCAGTTGCGCAGGCTTAATATGTTAAGTTAGCGCTTATGGGGCGGAGCTCTCCCGTTTGATGGGGGTTGGAGTTGGTAGCGCAGACCGTCGTCACTGCGGTCTGCGGCGTTTCGATTATTTACCGGACGTGAGGCATCCGGTCTTAGGAAAGAGGACGAGCAATCTCCTCATTCCATAAAGAGCCCTTTCTACCTGAGTGCCGGTGCGCGTACGGATCTCACAGCTTCCCGCGTCATTTCTACTTGTGTTTCAATCTCGTCCTCGGCAACTACAGACTCGACGATAATCGGCACGTGCGGAGGAATCAAACGCGCTATCTTCTGGAACGAGAAGACCGCGCCCCAGCTCAAGGGATCGTGATGACTCGTTGTGTTGACCTCGCTGATGTGAATCTGGACGATTCGGGACTCAAACTCTTTGAGTAAGAAATAGGCGTCCGTCATAGTGCGGTCCACTTGTCTCGCGTGCCCCAGATCAAGACATATCGAGGCTTCAGGCAGCCTTTCCAGGGTCAACAATAGTTCCTCAACTGTGCGCCCCTTCGCCTTACGCTTATCCATGTTTTCGACGGCGATTTGAGAGCCGAACGGCTTCCACAGGTCGTAATCAATGACAGCGTCGGCATGCAGAATGATTGGCCACCCTCGCTCAGCGAGGCAGGCAAGCCACGAGGTGATTTGCTTCTCCTGCGCGCGTGTGAACGCACTCGGTGCATGCACGGATACATACTTGAATTGCGACAGGTCCAGGCCGGGCAGGCTCTCCATCAGGGGTTTCAGCTCCTGGAATCGGAGCGCTGATAATTCCACGGCCTCGATTGGGTATTTCCGCAGAATGCGCAATGCTTTTTGGAAATCACCGAAGGCCAAGGAGCCAGTGGAAAATCCAATTTGGACCATCAAAACACCCCATACCACTCGGTCAGCTTTCGCAGTCCCTTGTCTTGATGATAAAGCAAGCTGACGATGTTTTCATGAAACTCTTGCCCTAGGTGCTGGAACTTAGCAAATGTGCGGTCTTTTGATGCCATATCGGGTGCCAGCTTTTGCATGTGTTCCCGGATGTCGTCTTGTGCAAGGAGATTCAGGAACCGATTATAGGTCTCAAAAATTGCCAGGGACACCTCATGTTGAACCTTCTTCCGGACCGCCACTTCTGCAAGTATTTCTAACGGTGTCATAGCAAACTTCGATTTCAGATGCTTAAGCAGGGGGCTGTAGTTTCCCTGTTTTCCAACCATGCAATCACGAATTGAACGTTCGGCATCGTTCACTCCAAAACAGACCAAAATGCCCGACGCAATGAGGAGCTTTCTAGACATGCGAAGTTTAGCGTTCCTGAGCGCCCAGCCATCATTCCTTTCTACCTGTTTATAAACAAAATCAACTGTAACCGTCCGCCAATATCGGACGATGTCGTTCAACAAGAACCTAGGTACGCGAAAACCTCCAGCGTGAGAATGACGAAGTCCCGAATCGTCCACGATATACCTTTTCAGGATTGTATTAAGAACCCTGTCGTAAGCTTCGGGTTTTCCGATGACGCACGACTCTAGGAGGAGTAGTATCCTTTGCGTCGTGTTCCTATTCGTGTCGTCCTCTCCACCGATCGCATGAACGATCGGATGGCTAAATGCCACATTGCCGAAAATGCCGGTTGGTCCTGGAAACTTGTACTTGTTTCGTTTAAGTATTTGTCTGATCTTGCGCGCCAGCGTCAGGTGATCAGGATCCGCCTGCCCATCGACAAGGAGAGTCCAGTCCAAGTCACTACCGGAATTAAACTCATTTCGAGCAAGTGAGCCGAAAGCAACGATACTGGTGTCACTTTGATTTTGGTTGGCAAGAAGCTCTCTGAGTTTCTGCTTTTCGCGGCGCGAAAAGTCAGCCGCTTGACTTATGGCGGGCCAGCGGCGGCTCAATTTGGAAGAGAGTATATCGATGGGAGAGTGATCAGAGGCGAGAGGATCACTTCGCTTGCCACTTTTCTTTTTATGCAAAGGTTTATTCAGCTCAGCCTCCAAACGCGCCCGTAAATTACACCATTGTGTGACGGTTGAAAGCAAGGCTTTCCGGATTGAGGCTCAGTTTCCAAGAAGCTACGCATTCAGGATTGTTCGACGCTTGCGCCGGCGCGGGCGGCGGTGCGTGGCCTTGTATTCCGGTTCGAACCGGCGCATAATCCGGGGCTTGGCGTCACAGCATTTCGATAGAAGGTCTGGGGAGGGTTTGTTATGTCACGACCGGGTGTGGGAGGCGCGCGGTCAGGCGAGACCACGCGGCGCAACTTTCTGAAAAGCGCTGCGGCGTTGGGGACGGGCGTTCCGGCCATTGGCCGGGCTGCGCAAGGCGGTGCCGGCGGAACGATTCTGGCTTATGTGGGCAGCTACACGCGCCCCGCGGGCCCCGACGGCATGGTGGGCCGCGGCGAGGGCATCTACATCCTGGAACTCGATCCCGCCACCGGAGCCCTCAAGCCGCGCGAGCTGATCAAGCGAGACACCAATCCGTCCTTCATGGCCTATGACGCGGCGGGCCGCTACATGTATTGCGTCGACTGGATGCCGACCTACAAGGGCGCGCATTCCGGCTCGGTCAGCGCCTACCGCATTGAGCGCCCCAGCGGCCACCTGACCCTGCTGAACACTGTGAGCTCCCATGGAGCCAATCCCACGCACCTCAGCATCCATCCGTCCGGCAAATTCGTGCTGGTGGCATGCTACTTTGGAGGGTCGGTGGCCGTGCTGCCCATTCTGCCGAACGGCCGGCTGGGTGAAGCCACCTTCTTTTCGCGCGACCAGGGCAAAGTGGGACCGGACCACGCCGCCAGCGCGCCTCCGGGAAGTTTTGCCAGCAGCGGACACGACAACCCGCACGCCCACATGATCGAGGCCGACGCGGCCGGCCGCTATGTCTTCTCAGCCGACCTGGGGCTTGACCGCATCTACGTCTGGAAGTTTGACGCCGCGAAGGGCAGTCTCATCCCCAACGATCCTCCCTTTGCCGCGCTGCCGCCGGGCGACGGGCCGCGCCACTTCGCTTTCCATCCCAGCGGCCGCTGGTTCTATTCGCTGCAGGAAGAGGCTTCCACAGTGGTGGTTTTTGACTATGACCCGGCGCGGGGCAGGCTCACCAAAAAACAGACGGTCTCCAGCCTGCCGGCAGGGTTTGCCGGCTCAAATTTCCCCGCGGAAGTTCTGGTTTCGCCCGACGGCAAATTTCTTTACGCTTCCAACCGACTGCACGACACCATTGCCCGGTTTTCCATCAACGCCGACGGAACGCTCAACTGGCAGGGCGAAGATTGGACCCGCGGCAACCACCCGCGGGCGTTCAACTGGGACCCTGCGAGGAATTTCTTCTACTCGTGCAACCAGTTTGCCGACGCCATCACGGTCTTTCGCCTGGACCGGAAATCCGGCGCCATCACCTTCACCGGCCAGTACACTCCGGTGCCCAGCCCCGCGTCGATTATTTTTCTGACTGTCTAGCGCCCCGCAGCGGCTGAAAAAATTGAATGATTTGGGATTGGGTCTTGTAGCGCAGACCGTCGTCTTCGCGGTCTGCGGCTTTTTGATTTTAGCGCGCCGGGGCTTTTGTGAAAGGGCGCCCCTTGTAAACGATGTCCTGGCAACGAACAATAAATCCGTGCCCATTCGCGGCAACATCCGCCGGTTCGTGAATGGTTCGGCTCAGCTGCGGTAATCGTACCGTGTCTGCGCTTTTTCGCGGTGGCGCTCCAGCGCCAGCTCAATCAGTCGGTCGAGCAGCCGGGGATAGGGCAGGCCGCTGGCTTCCCACAACTTGGGATACATGCTGATGGGCGTAAAGCCCGGAAGGGTGTTGACCTCGTTGACGTAGAGCGCGCCGCTGGGCCGGTCGAGCAGGAAATCCACGCGCGCCATGCCGGCGCAGTCCACGGCGCGGAAGGCGCGCAAGGCCAGGTCCCTGGCGCTGCGGGCCTCGGCCCGGGTAAGACTGGCGGGGATGTGCAGCTCCGAGCCTTCCTTCAGATACTTCGATTCATAATCATAGAACTCGTTGAGCGGCACGACTTCGCCGGGAACCGAGGCCTCGGGCGAATCATTGCCCAGCACCGAGCATTCAATCTCCCGCGCGTCCAGGCCTTTTTCCACGATCACCTTGCGGTCGTAGCCGGCCGCCAGATCGATGGCCGCGGCCAGCTCGCGGCGGTCGTGGACTTTGCTGATGCCCACCGATGAGCCCAGGTTCGCCGGCTTGATGAACAGCGGATAGCCGAGGCGGGCTTCAATTCTCCTGCGCAGGCGCGCCGGGCTCTGCTTCCACTCGCCGCGCAGCACCGTGAGCCATTCCACCACGGGAAGGCCGGCGTCGCGGAACAGGCGCTTCATCACGTCCTTGTCCATGCCGGCGGCGGAACCCAGCACTCCCGCGCCCACGTAAGCGATGCCTGCAAGCTCCAGCAGGCCCTGGATGGTGCCGTCTTCGCCAAAGGTGCCGTGCAGGACCGGAAAGATGACGTCAACGGCCCGCACACGCTTTCCAGCGCCCTGCCCGTCACGGGAGTAAAATTGCGGACCGCTGGGATCAGAGGAAGGAATGATTGCCTGCCCTTTCTTCAGAACATCCGTGAGCGGCCCGGGCCGGCCGGACCCCATGTGCCAGCGCCCTTCGCGGCTGATGCCGATGGGCGCCACATCGTATTTTGCACGGTCCAGCGCCCGGATGACGGAGGCGGCGGAAGTCAGCGAAACCTCGTGCTCGCCCGACCGCCCGCCAAACAGCACACCCACTCGAATACGTTTCTTCACAGGATTTTCTTTCCCAGAGCTGAAGCCGCCAGCCCCACTGCCAGAATCGCCGTCCTGTTCATGACGTCAATAATAGGATTCACTTCCACCACTTCAAGTGCCAGCATCTTCTTACTATCAGAAATCATCTCCATGATCAAATGGGCTTCGCGAAAAGTCAGGCCGCCCTGGATGGGCGTGCCCACGCCGGGAGCCTCATGGGGATCGACCACGTCCATATCCAGTGATGCCACAAACCCCGCCGTGCCGCCGGTGGCCACCGCAATGCTTTTTTCCATCACCGCGCGCAGGCCGTATTCATCAATGTTGCGCATGGTGAAGACGTGGACGCCGGATTCCTTCACCAGGCGGCGCTCGCGGCCGTCGAGGTCGCGCAGGCCGATCAGGACGCAATTTGCGGCACTCAGCTTGGGCGCAAAGCTGAAAATATTGGACAGCTCTTCCGGTCCGAAACCGAGCGATGCGGCCAAAGGCATGCCATGGACGTTGCCGCTGGGGCTGGTTTCCGGAGTGTTCATGTCGGCGTGCGCGTCAATCCAGATGCAGCCGATGGACTGGCCCTGTTCGTGATAGAGCCTGGAAACGCCGGCCTGCGTGCCGACGGCAATCGAATGGTCGCCGCCCAGCGAAATCGGGAACCAGCCGTCGTTCACGGTCTGATAGACGCGCCCGGCGACCTCGCGGCACGTCGCCGCAATCTCGGTGATGTATTTCGCGCGCTTGTCGCCAAAGTGCTGCTCCTCGGCAATGCGCACGTGCATGTTGCCGGCGTCTTCCACCTGGTGGCCGAGGGCCTTGAGCGCGGAGTTCAGCCCCGCCGCGCGCACCGCCGACGGGCCCATGTCCACGCCCCGCCGCGCCTGGCCCAGATCCAGCGGAATTCCCAGAATGCGAATCTTCATAAGAAAGAGTATTACAGCGTTCAATCAGAATTGGTAGCCGTTACAGTGTTGCCCGTTCCGCGCACATTTCGCAATAGATGCGCCTCTCGCGAAAGGGCACGACTTCAGTCGTGCCGAGAGAAGGCACTTCTCAATGCTTCTCGGGGCTTCAGCCTCTGCAGGGCCGGCCATGATCAATCGGGGCCCTTTCGCAAAAGTCGAACCGGCTTACCGCCGCTTCGAATAGACTGGTCATCTGACTGGTCATATGCTATTATCAAGGTGCCATGAAAATGAAGGAGAAGACAATCCCGGCCAGCGAGTTTAAGGCCAAATGTCTCCGCATCCTGGATCATCTCGGCCCGCAAGGCGTGGTGATCACCAAGCGGGGGAAGCCCGTCGCGCGGGTGATCCCGGCCAATGCAGTAGACAACTCAAAGCTGATCGGCCTGATGAAGGACAAGGTAGTGGTCCGGGGCGACATCTTCTCCACCGGCCGCAAATGGAATGCTCAATCTTGACACCCACATACTGGTCTCGCTCATCACCGGTGATGTCAGCGAGGAAGAGCGTCGTCTGGCGGTTCATGAGCGGCTGGCCATCTCAGACATTGTTCTCTGGGAACTCTCTATGCTTGTGAGCCGCCGGCGTATCGCCCTGGACTTCGACAGCCCGGAATTCCGGCTCTGGCTCCAAAATCTGACCGTCCTTCCCATCACTTTGGAGATTGCGCGCCAAAGCACTCAGCTCGACTTCACTTCCGATCCCGCCGATGAAATCATCGCCGCCACCAGCATCGTCGAAAACATCCCGCTCATGACCCGCGATCGCCGCATCCGGCGCTCCAAAATGGTTCCTTTGGCGCTGTAGCATGCTGCATCTTTTCGTGACACAGGGAGCGCAGTGTGGCAGAGCCGCAATCAAATGTGGCACGGCCGTCCGCGGCCGTGTTCATGGGCGAGACGCCCATGCCACGTTAAGAGTTGGCGGCCACCGACTTGGTCGGGGTAAACTCCAGCCGCCGCTACAGCCTTTTTCAACAGGACACTACGGATAGGGATAGATTTTGCCGGGTTTCATGGCGTGGCCCCAGCTCAGGGTTTCGCCGTCCGGCAGGTTGAAATCGGCGCCGGGAATCCGGCCCGCCTGGATCAGTGATCCCAGTTGGAAGTAGACCGCGTCGACGTCTGAATGCTCGCCGGGATAATGGCTGAAGCCGCCGTCGGGGGTGCGGCAGGTCAGCGCCCAATCGGCGCCCTTGTTGATGGCAGCGCGGCATGGTTTCGAGTTCCCGCCCAGTTGCCGCAGAATGAAGAGCGCGTCAAAGCAGGCGTGGACGTCCCAGGCGGGCGGCTTGAGGTGCCAGCCGCCGTTTGGGCGCTGGTCTCTCAGCACCCGCGCCACAATGGCCGATGACCGCGGCGGGGTTTGGCCGATGAGGCGGAAGAAATGCACCAGGTGGAACGTGGACGCCACATGATCGCCCAGGTAGCCGTCCGAGGCCTGGTTTTTCTCGAGCCAGCTCTCAATCGCCTTCCGGTGATCGTCGGGAAAATGCGCGCCCAGGGCGGCGAAGAACAGCGGATAAAAACTCATGGTGTACCAGGGCAGCTTGCGGAAGCGCCCGTTCACAAAAAAGCGGTCGAGCGCGTGGACGGGATTGATGCGGGGCTTTTCACCCAGCGCCCGCAGACTCACGGCTCCCTGCACGGTGTTGTAGAGGATGGCGAGGTCGTCCTGGGGTTTCAGATCGCCTTCGTGATTCACAAAAACGCCGTCCGGCTGCTGGTGGCTCTGGATGAATTCAGCCGAGCGCGAGGCGCCGGGCAGCTTGCGCTGGAAAGTCTTGGCCAGCACCGCGGCGTAGGTCACCGCCGCCAGGTCGCTTTCCGCCGTGTCGCTGTTGCCGTGATAGCCGGGGTCGGGAGAGGGATTGTAACCGCCGTCCTGGCGGGCGCACTTCTCGAGGTAAGCAAAGGATTCTTCCCGAATGCGTTCGCCATCCGCAGCGGTGAAGGCCTGTTCCGGTGCGCGGCCCTTTGCGTAGAGTCCTGCCGCCGCGCCCATCGAGCCTGCGGCCCATAATGCTTTGCGAAGAGCTTCCCGGCGAGAGATGTGCAGGGTCATGAGTTTTTCCTCCGGATTGGTGGCTGGCAGCCACAATTGAATCACAGTTTGACTTCACCGTGGGTCAAAAACTTTAACACAGAGAAACCCTAAAACCTTCGGCGGCTGAGGGCAAGGCACCGCGGCAGTCCATGGGCTCTTCTCCGTGCCCTCTGTGGGTTAAAAGCTTTAACACAGAGTGTACAGAGCGTCTCTGTGTCCTCTGTGTTAAATCTTTTCGTTGCATAGAGAACACAGAGAAAACAATAGGCCTTCAGCGGCTGAAGCCGCGTCATGTGGACCTCGCAGGCGGCACGAGTGAACTCGTGCCCTTTCACAAGAGCTGTGCAGGAACGCGAACAGATTACGGCGTGAGGCGGTGGAGCATGCGGGGGAAGGGAACGGTTTCGCAGACGTATTCAACCCCGCGGACCCGGGCCGCGTCAGGTTCGTTTTGTTTTTTAACAGGATGTTGAAAAAGGCTGTAGCGGCGGCTTTACGCCGCCAACCCACGCTGAAAGGATTGACCTTATGGCGGGGTGAACCCGCCGCTACGTCCACTCTGCGAGATATTTCAACAACCTGTTAAGGCTGCTCAAGCTCTCTTCAGTTGGCGTGAAATCCAGACTAGGATCACCGCTCCAACGAAAGCTACAATGATTGATCCGATGACTCCGCCCCCAGGCCAAACGCCGAGCATTGTGAAAATCCATCCGCCCAGGATACCTCCGAGTATCCCAAGGACAATGTCGATGAGAACCCCGTATCCCCCACCTTTCATCACCTTTCCAGCGAGCCAACCCGCAATCAGCCCAACCACAATCCACTCGATAAAGCCCATGGTTGTTGCCTCCCTTGCTTTGAGTTAGGAAAAACACCCGACGGATGATCTCTAACTTAGACCGAGTCCTGGCAAATGTCAAAGCACTGTGCTTGCCCTGCGTATCAGCGAGATGCGGGTTCTTTGGTGGAGATAGGAGTTGATGAATGTAACGCTGCAACCTTTCACGGCGTCAGGCGGTTGAGCATGCGGGGGAAAGGAATGGTTTCGCGGACGTGATCGAGGCCGCAGATCCAGGCCACGACGCGTTCGATGCCCATGCCGAAGCCGCCGTGCGGAACGGAGCCGTAGCGGCGCAGGTCGAGATACCACTCAAAGGCATGGCGCGGAAGTTTGGATTCTTCCATGCGCTTGACCAGCAGGTCGTAATCCGCCAGGCGCTCGCTGCCGCCGATGATCTCACCGTAGCCTTCGGGCGCCAGCACGTCGACGCAGAGGGCCAGTTCGGGGCGCTCGGGGTCGGGCTTCATGTAAAAAGCCTTCACCTGGCTGGGGTAACGGTGGACCATGACGGGCCGGTCAAAACTTTCAGCCAGCAGGGTTTCATCCGTGCCGCCGAAATCTCCTCCCCACTCGATTTCACTGCCCTTTTCCTTGAGAATCCTGATGGCCTCGTCGTAGGAAATACGCGGAAAGGGCGGCGCGCAGCGCTCGAGCTTCGAGACGTCGCGCTCCAGGGTTTCGAGTTCCGGCCGGCACTTTTCCAGAACGCGCTGGATGACCCCGGCCACCAGGTCTTCGGCCAGTTGCATCACGTCATCGAGGTGGGCAAAGGCGACTTCCGGCTCAACCATCCAGAACTCCATCAGGTGGCGGCGGGTCTTGGACTTCTCGGCGCGGAAAGTCGGGCCAAAGCAGTAGGACTTTCCCACGCTCATGATGGCGGCTTCGCTGTAGAGTTGCCCCGACTGCGCGAGGTAGGCCTTCTGGTCAAAGTAATCCACCTCAAACAGCGTGGTGGTGCCTTCGCAGGCGCTGGGCGTGAGGATGGGCGTATCGACCAGAATGAATCCGCGGTCGTCAAAAAAGTCGCGGCAGGCGCGAATGATCTGGTGCCGCACGCCCAGGATGGCCCGCTGGCGCGAAGAGCGCAGCCACAGGTGGCGATGGTCCATCAGGAACTCGACGCCGTGTTCCTTGGGCGTGATGGGGTAGGGCTGATCGGCGGGAACAAGCTGGAGAATTTCAAGGCCCGTGACGCCCAGCTCATAGCCGCCCGGAGCGCGGGGTTCGGCGCGGACCTCGCCGGTGACCCGCAGGGACGATTCCTGGGTGAGCGTGCGCGCCTTTTCAAACAGTTCCGGCGGCACGGCGCTCTTGACCACCACGCCCTGCATCAGGCCGGTGCCGTCGCGGAAAATCGGAAAGAGGATTTTGCCGCTTTCGCGATGGTTGTAGAGCCATCCCTCGACGGTGACTTGCTGGCCGGCGTACCGGCCCATGTTGCGGATTTCCACGACGGGCGGCGAAGGCGTTCCCATGCTTAGCGGATCTCCTCCATTCTTCTCATGATTTCGTGCAGCTTGGCGAAGCAGGCCGCGGCGGGACCGAAGTTGCGCAGCTCAAACATGATGGGAATCCCGTCGTCGAGAGTTTGGAAGGCGCGCACGGCCCGTTCCCAGTCAATGCCCCCCTCGAACGGCACCAGGTGCTCATCCTTTTCCTGCCGGTTGTCGTGGACGTGGGTGGAGGCGATGTGGTCCTTCAGCACCTCAAAGGCGTGGTCCACCCCGCAGGTCATGTGGGCGTGGCCGGTGTCAAAGCAGACCTTCATGCCCATGTGGGTGTAGCGCATAAAGCGGATCAGCCGCTCGGGTGTCGTGATCTCATTGGGAATGTTTTCCAGCAGGATGCTGACGCCCCGTTCCTTGGCATAGATGTTCAGGTGCTCGAGCGAGGTGAAGGCGGCGTCAAACTTGTCGATGTTGAATTCCTCTTTCGGCAGCCCCAGGTGCAGAATCAGGTAGCGGAAGGGCAGGTGCTCCGCCACTTCGATGGCCCGCTTGATCTCCTCCATGCTTTCAATGCGCTTGCGGCGTTCCAGGTGGGCCAGGGAGATGGGCAGCCCGCCGGCGCGACCCCACTCCTTGTCGGCATAGAGCGGCGCGTGCAGCGAGAAGGGCTCCACGTCGTGGTCGCCGAACCACTCTGCCACGTCGCGAACGTGGTTGGGGTCGTGATAATCCAGGTGCTGGGGCGCCGCGAAGATTTCCACCTGGCGGAACCCGGCGCCGGCAATGCCGTCCAGAATGTGCGATGACAGCCGGTCATTGGCAAAGAGATGGGTTGAGAGCGCAAAGTTCATCAGTATCCGGCCGCCTTTCCCGTGCCCCGCGAATCGGCCGCGCCAAAGCGCCAGCCGGTTTCCGGATCAACCGTAATGGCTTCACACTCGCCCAGGCTGTCCGTTTCCTTGAGCTTATATCCGGCTTTTTTCAGCTTATCAAGGGTATCGGCAGAAAACCCCCACTTTTCATAGGTAATCTGGTCAGGTTCCCACTGGTCGTGAAAGCGCGGCGCGTTGACGGCCTGCAGCACGTCCATGTGGTAGACCACCACGTTCAGCAGCACCTGCAGCACCGTGTTGATGATGGTGCCGCCGCCCGGCGATCCCAGCACCAGCCGCACCTTGTTGTTTTCCAGCACAATCACCGGCGTCATGGATGAGAGCGGGCGCTTGTGCGGTGCGATGGCGTTGGCCTCGCTTTGGATCAGGCCAAACATGTTGGGCGTGCCCGGCTTGGAGGTGAAGTCGTCCATCTCGTCGTTCAGCAGAAAGCCCGCGCCCTCCACCGTCACCCCGCTGCCGTAGCCGTTGTTCAACGTATAAGTGTTCGAAACCGCGTCGCCCATGGCGTCCACCACGGAGAAGTGGGTGGTGTTCGGCCCCTCGAACGGCGCCGGATTGCCCGCGCGCACCCTGGCGTCGGGTTTGGACTTGAGGATTTCCTTGCGCAGCTCTTCGGCATATTTCGGGCTGGTGAGCCCCTTTACCGGAACGGAACTGGAATCCGTGTCGCCCAGGTAGGCGGCCCGGTCGGCGTAGGCGCGCCGCATGGCTTCCACTATCAGGTGCATGGACGGGTAGGAATCCGGCGGCCCCAGGTCGAGCGGGTCCAGGATGTTCAGCATCTCAATCAGGGCCACACCGCCCGAGCTGGGCGGCGGCGGCGCCAGGATTTCGTACCCGCGGAACTGCCCCACCAGGGGCTGGCGTATCCTGGCGCGATAAGCGGCCAGATCACTCATGGTGATGATGCCGTCATACTCTTTCATGGTGTTGACAATGCCGGTGGCGACCCGGCCCAGGTAAAAGGCGTTGGGCCCGTGTAGCGCAATCTGTTCGAGCGTATAGGCCAGTTCCGGCTGCTTGAAAATCTCTCCCGGCTGGTAGGGGTTTCCTTCGTGCAGATAGATGCGGCGGCTGGCGGTGAATTTTGAAAGCAGCTCCTGGTGCTTCCTGAGTGACCGGCTCAGCCAGTAGCTGACCGGGAAGCCTTCCTTCGCCAGGCGGATGGCGGGTTGCATCACCCGCGCCAGGCCCAGCTTGCCGTACTTCTGCTCGGCCGTGGCCAGGCCGGCCACGGTCCCCGGCACGCCCACGGCGCGCGCACCCACGATGGAGGCGTCCGGGATGATATGGCCGTGCTTGTCCAGGTACATATCGCGGGTGGCGTGGCCCGGCGCCTCCTCGCGGTAGTCCAACATCTTCGGCGGCTCGCCCGACATGCGGACCATCATGAAGCCGCCGCCGCCGATGTTTCCGGCAAAGGGATAGGTGACGGCCAGGGCAAAGCCCACGGCCACAGCCGCGTCCACCGCGTTGCCGCCCGCCTCGAGGATTTCAACGCCCGCCTCAGTCGCCAGCGGATCGCTCGAAACCACCATGCCGTGCTGCGCGGCCACGGGAGTGAGCGCCACGACGGGTATGGCCGGCGTAAGGATGATCAGAAGAAGTAGTCCAAGAAAGGATGGAAGGCGCACGAACCCTCGCGTTATAAAAGCAGAAAGGAATTTTATCCGGGCAATGGAATCCGCCCGCAGCGCTGGTGAAGCCAATCTTTAACGCGCTGGTTTTTGAACCTGTAATGTAAGCGAAAACCCGCCAAGCGTCAACTGAAAGGCGGGACAGATGCGCTGCGTGTCCGGCGGGTGTCGCGCCCGCCTCTGGTGCGGGAGGTGGCGTTTCAACCCGCGGCTCTCCCAGCCGGGGCGGTGGGCGCCCGGAGGTGTTGGGTTTACCTTGCCAAATGAGAGGTCCTTATGCAGGAAGGGACGGAGGTTTCGTGCTCAAAATCGCCGCCGATGGCCGCTTCTGCGCTTACTCACTCTCTTTCCAGCGGCTGCCGCCGCTGCGATTTTCTTCAAAGCACCAGTGGGTGAACTGGGGCGTAAATTTGTCCACCACGGCGCGCGGAACCTCGGATTCTTTTACCTGGTAGAACTTGAAGCTGATGGCGCCCGGGGCGCTGCCCGGCGGATTGACGGTACCCAGCACATACCCGTAGACGTTGGTTATCGCCTCGCTCGCACCGGGGGAGTTCTTCGAGAGACTGGCGCGCGTGGCCCCCGCCGTGCCCACAATCCATCCCGGCAGCACGCCCCCGTGCGACTTCCAATAGTCCGTGTGGTAGACGTTGGCGACATAGGCGTGCAAGTGTCCGCCCATCACGTAAACGTGCTTCCCTGCCTGCCGGGCTTCCAGCAGGTCCTGGTAGACCTGCGAGCCGCTCTCCACCCCCTGGGCCGACTCATCCATGCTGTGGGGAGCGACCCCATGCGGCAGAGCGCGATGCATTCCCAGCACGATCGTGTGCACGTCCGGGTCAGCCTCGTCACGCTTCAGAGCGGATTCGAACCATCGCATCTGCCCTCTGTCGAACTGATCGCCCAGGGCATTGTCCATACTGAAAAAGTCCACGCCCCCGGCCTTCCAGTGATAATAGGTCCGGAGGCCATAATCCGCCGGGTTGTCCTCCAGTCGCTGCCTGCGGATGACCGGCGTGTTCAGCCAGTCTGCAAATTCAGCCAGGTAATCTTTCCCGGTCTTGAAGTGCAGTTCATGGTTGCCGATTGCCAGAAACACCGGAGTGTTGCCAAAGGGCAGAAGCTGGTGCTGGATAAAGTCGGTCCAGTTGACGCCGATATACCGGCTGAAGCTGAGGTGATGCCCGCGGTAGCCTTCCTCCTGCGCCATATCCTGGTCAACGTCGCTGCCCAACCGGAAATCACCCAGGTGCCAGTAAAATACCGCCTGATGCTCCCGCGCGCCCGCGGCAATCGCCGGCATCACCACATCACCGCAATTGCGTGAGTCGCCTGAAATGGCAAAGGTCCAGGTGGCGCCAGGAGATGGAACAAGCGTATCCTGCGCCGCGCTGCCAGCAATGCCCTCCGCCGCCTTTTTCGCGCGAGCCTTTGGGCGTGCCCCGGCTCCTGGAGTGGATGCCAGCAGCATCAAAACCAGGAAGGCGGGCCACAACATACTTTTGACGCTCCGCCGCCTTCCGCGATTCATCTGAATAGACTTTTCGTTAGACACGCGCCCCTCCGTCAAACGGTTCTATAAACTGTTGTCGTGCCGGCTTCGAAGGACCAGTCTGCGTCTGTGCGGGCCGGCGCCGCGGGCATGGTTGTCCCTCCGGAACGCCCCGCTTCCGCAGCCGGGCCCGCAAGCGCCGCTTCGCCGCTTACTTTATTCGCGTGATTATCGCAGCCAGAAGCAGGCTCCAGCGCCAACCACCGCCGATTTGCAATGGGCCGCCCCGCTGCTTAGCAGGCTGTTGAAATATCGCGCAGAGTGGACGTAGCGGCGGGTTCACCCCGCCATAAGGTCAATCCTTTCAGCGTGGGTTGGCGGCGTAAAGCCGCCGCTACAGCCCTTTTTAAACATCCTGTTAGAAGTCCAATCGCAGCATGAACTGCATGCGCCGCGACGAGCCGACTCCGGTGGCGCCGTCGTTCAGTTGGCTGGTGATGACCCCGAAGTCGCCCCACGAGACACTGCCTCCCGGGTCGCCGTAGATCGGATGGTTGAGCAGGTTGAAAGCCTCGACCCGGAAATCCAGGCCAAGCCGTTCGCCGATGGACGTCTTCTTTTCGAGCGCCGTGTCGATTTCATAATATCCGGGTCCGCGCGCAACGTTGCGTCCCAGGTTTCCCCATGTGCCAGGGGCCGGTACCGCGAAGGCCGCTGGATTGAACCAGTTGTTGATGGTCGGGTTGGCCGCGTAAATGGACTGGCCGGCGACCAGGTCAGGCCGCTGATTCTTGTTGTTTCCGTCAAGCATGACGCTGGCGCTCCGTTTAATTTCGATGTCAATCGGGCGGCCGCTGGTGGCTGCCGCAATCCCGCTCAGTTGCCAGCCGCCCAGCAACTTTCCGGCAGCACCGCCGGCGTTTAAGAAAGACTTGCCCGGGCCAAACGGAAGCTCGTAGACGGAGTTGACCGAGAGGGAATGGCGAACGTCAATCTGCGAGTCGCTATAGTCACATTTGGCGCAAGCCATGTTTTCAACGTTCTGGCTGTCGCCCGCTCCGTACCCGCTGCCTGCCATGGCGTGCGACCACATGTACTGCGTCCCCCACAGCCACCCGCTGGTGATATGACGCTGCAAGGATGCCTGAAGCGAGTGGAAGTTGGAGCTGGCATCGTTATTTTTCTGGCCGTACTGCCCAAACTCCGGCAACGGGCGGTTGCCCGTTAATGGATTGATGAGATTGCCCTGACTGCGGTTGAATATGTGGTGTCCCTCGCTGCCGTCGTAAGCAACCTGGCCCAAAAAGTGACCGGGCAAGAGGCGCTGGATTGTGAAATCCCAGTTTTCGAAGTATCCGTCCCTGCGATTCGCATTCCATACCTTTGGTGAGTAGGACGGGGCGGGCAGTTCGGATGGAAGAACCGGCCACATCAGGTTTGACACATCTGCCGATGAAACATCAAAGCGTTGGCCGGTGCTCTCGTGCCCATCGGTAAAGTCGTCCATCTGGTTCGGCGAAAAGTAGATTCCGAACCCGGCGCGAAACACCGTTTTCCCACTGTTTCCCCCGGGGGCCCATGCCAGGCCCAGCCGCGGGCCGAAGTCCTTGTAGTACGGCGAGTAGAGCGGCGTGCCCGGCGGGCAAAAGCCTCCGCACGAATACTTCACCACGGCTTGGCGGCCAAACGCCTCCTTCAAGACCGTGTAGTGCTCGTAGCGCAATCCGTAATTGAGGGTGAGATTGGGCCGAATTTTAAAAGTATCCTGCACGTAGGGCATGATATAGGTGCGCCGTTCGCCGCCGGGCGTTAACTCCCCAACAAAGGAATAGGAATCAACAACATTGTTAATGAAACCGTCCGAACTGGCGTATGAAAGTCCCCCGTTGGCAATAACTTCGTCCGAATTGTTAAGCCGGTGACGCTCCACGCCTATCCCCATCTTAATGGTGTGCCGGCCCCTGACGATGGTCAGGTCGTCGTAGCCGTCAATCGTCGTGCCGGCTTCCAGGTCAAGCTGGCTGTTGCTCGGACCGTCAAAGGGGTCCACGCTGACACAGACGTCACCGGGCAGGCCATTGGCGGTCGAGAGGGGACACGTTCCATTCTGGTAGTGGTGCAAGGCGGAGCGGTTGATTCCCCCTCTCAGCTCGTTAATGATGGTCGGAGAGAAAGTGTGCGTTAACTGGACAACATAATCGGAGGGGCGTATGAGAGGGTTATCGCGCCCACCCAGGCTGTCCATCGGTGAGTTCCTGTTGGCATCATCGATGCTCATACGGCCGAAGATGGAGGTTCGATCGGTGAAGGTATGATCCAAACGGAACATCCCGCTGTCCTCGCGGGCGGTGTCCAGCCCCAGCGACGTGTACTGGTCGGTTATGGAATCCACGTGCGTCTGGCCAACGGGCCATTGGGCAAGGAAGGGCTGGAGAACCGGCGAAGTCGTCGCCACCATGTTGCGGTACACGGCGTTCGGCACAAACCCGATCAAGGTTGTGCTCAGGCTCTGCCGGAGACCTTCATAATTGGCGAAAAAGAAGGTGCGGTCCTTCTTAATGGGCCCGCCTACGCTGCCGCCGAACTGGTTCAAGTGGAAGGGCGGCACGTCCGCATCGAAGGGTGAGCGCGCATCGAATACGTCGTTGCGCAGGAAATCGAAAGCCGATCCGTGAAACTTGTTCGTCCCCGTCTTCGATACGAGGCTGACGATGGCCCCGGCTGAGCCGCCTTGGTCCGCGGTATAGACCGAGGAAGCCACCCGAAACTCCGCGATCGAATCCAGAGGGATGGCCAGGCGTACATTCTCCTTCTGGCTCTGCTCCTGGACGCCGGTGGCATCGATTCCATCGTAGGTGTAATTGCTGTCGTCGATGCCCCGCCCGACGAATCTCAGGTCCCTCTGGCCGCCCGCCCCGAGGTTGACCGCGCCCGGGGCGAGGGTCATCAGAATGGACCAGTCGCGCCCGTTAACAGGGATGTCCTCCAGTTGTTGTGACCGGATAACGGTGGAAATCTCGGCGTCGTTCGAATCGAGCGCCACAGCGGTGCCCCGCACCTGCACCTTCGTTGCAGTCGCGCCCACCTCAAGCTGCGCATTTACGGTGCGCGTCTGGCCAACCGAGAGATCGATTCCCGTCATCGTGAAGGTCTTGAATCCTTTGTCGGAGATTGTGAGAACGTAGGTGCCGGTTGGCAGGCTGCTGATACTGTAAATCCCACTTCTCCCGGTTGTCACTTGCCTTTTAAAACCGGTGTCGGGGGCTACGACCGTGACTGTGGCATTGGGAATCCGCGCCCCGCTTGGGTCCATCACGGTTCCGTTAAGGTTGGCCCGGTTGATTTGAGCACTGAGGTTTGCCGATAGACCCAAAAATACAAGAACAAGACCCGCCACTAACAGGAGGGAGAGATGGATATTTCGTTTCATGATCTGCTCCTTGCTTCCTTAGTATCCAGAGAAGCCCTTTGCGAACTTTCCTGGCGTGACCAAAAAACTGGTTGGATGAAATGAGATCAGAAGCATCATCCTCCGCTTATGGTTAAGGAAGTGTTACAGGCGCATGAATCTTTGGTGACGCTACTGTGGTGTGTTCCTTCCAGCTTTCATTGGGAACCCGTTTTGATTCTGCAGCGCCGGGTTGCAGCCCCTCACGGTCCCCCAATGCCAGTCGCAGGCGCGGCCTGGCATTCAACCGTTGAGGAATCGGCTGGTCCCTGTGCTAAACTACTCCACTTGATTTCCCACGAGCAGGTTTCAACAGGAGGCGTTGTGCGCAAACGTCTGGCGATTTGTCTGTTGGTCATGAGTCTGGCGGCGCTGTGGGTGCCCATCCGGGCGGCTGCTCCCGCCCCGCAGGGCGCGGGTGAGACGGCGGCCATCCGCAAGCCCCGGCTGATCATCATGCTGGTGATTGACCAGTTCCGCTATGACTACCTGCTGCGGTTCCGGCCGGAGTTTGTCGAGGGCGGCTTCAATCTGCTGCTGGGCGGCGCCAATTTCGTCAACTGCCGGTACGATTACGCCACCACGGCCACCTGCCCCGGGCACGCCGCTCTGGCCACCGGCGCCTACGGAAACCTGAACGGCATCATCGGCAACAACTGGTACGTGCCGTCGCTGGGCCGGGAAGTTTATTGCGTGGCCGACCCCGATGTTCAACTGGTGGGAGCGGCTACGGGCACCGGCATGTCGCCCCACAACCTGACGGCCAGCAGCTTCGGCGACGAACTGCGGCTGGCCTCAGGGCTGAAGTCGCGCGTGGTCGCCATCTCCTGGAAAGACCGCGCGGCCATCATGATGGGCGGGCGCATGCCGAGCGCCGTCTACTGGGCTGACCCGGCCACCGCGCACTTTATCACCAGCACTTACTACACCAACGCGCTTCCGGCCTGGGTAAAGGAATTCAACGCCGGGAATCCCGCCAAACAGTATTGCGGCGAGGCCTGGCGCGCGCTCGAGGAGACTCCCGGCGTGGGCGGCAAGGTGCTGCACCCGGCCGCCACCGGCCCCGGCGAGCCCTGCCCCAGCCAAAAATTTTCAGAGCATCTGCCGTCCACGCCCTTTGCCAACCAGCTGGAACTGAACTTTGCCACTGCCGCCATCCGGAATGAGCGCCTGGGCCACGGCTCCGCTACCGACCTGCTGGCTATCTCATTGAGCGCCAACGACTACATCGGACACGGCTACGGACCCTACAGCCCGGAAGTGGCCGACACCACGCTCCGCACCGACCGTTACCTGGCGGCATTTTTCAAGCAGGTTGACCAGCTTGTGGGGCTGGATAACGTCTGGATTACGCTTTCCGCCGACCACGGAGTGGCGCCCACCCCCGCCTTTATTCTGAAGCATCATCTCGGCCCCGGCCGTCTCGACGAAAAAGCCGTCAAGACGGCGGTCGAGCAGGCGCTTGCAAAGGCTTTTGGACCGGGCGACTGGCTGGCCGACGCGGGCGAATTCTATCTCAACCTGAATCACCCGGAGCTTGAAAGCCACCACATCAGCATCCCTCGCGCCCAGTCGGTAGCCGCACGGGCTGCACTGTCGGTCCCCACCATCCGGGCGGCTTTTACGCGGACGCAATTCCTCACGGGTCGGCTTCCGCACACTCCGCTGGCGCGCAAAGCGGCCAACAGTTATAACCCAACCCGTAGTGGGGATGTTTTTTTGATTGCGCAACCTTTTGCGGTTATCACCAATCAGATGACCGGAACCAGCCACGGCACTCCGTGGAATTATGACGCCCAGGTGCCGCTGGTTTTCTGGGGACAGGCGTTCAAACCCGGCACCTACACCAGGCCCGCGCAGCCTATCGATCTGGCATCGACGCTGGCTGCGGCGCTGGGCGTGACCCAGCCCTCCGACGCCCAGGGCCAGCCGCTTACCGCTATCCTCAAGTAGTTTGTAGGATGGGCGGTCTAAAAATTGCCGAAATAGCAGACCTACTGGCCGGTAGGCGCTCGTGTCATTTCGGCTTGACACCCCCTATTACCCTCCCTAGGCTGGATATATCACATCCCCCGCGAACAGAAAGACTGGGTTGGGCCAAGTTACAAGCTTGGCTGGGGGTGAACTGAAGGAAGAAGGAGGGGCATATTGAGAAACCTCGTGATGGGCTGCGCAGTGGCAGCCCTGGTGGTGCTCTCTGTTCGATCTGAAGCAAGACCGCCGGAGTTAAGAATGCTGAAGGCGAATTCGACTGTGGCTGTAAAAACACAGTTTGGCGTGGCCAGCTGGTACGGACCGGAATTCCAGGGACTTCCAACAGCCAGCGGCCAGCCTTTCAACATGCAGGGTATGACTTGCGCCCATCGGAAACTGCCGCTGGGAACCCATGTCCGGGTCACAAACCTGTTGAACGGACGGAACCTGGTGCTGGAAGTAACAGATCGCGGTCCGTTCGCTGGCAAACGCGTGCTGGACGTCAGCATGGCCGCCGCGAAGCGCCTGGGATTTATGGGTCAGGGGGTAACTCCTGTCCGGATCCAGGTGCTGTCCTATCCTCATCAGCACCAATCGCTCATCAGCCAGGCCAATCCACAGGCCTTCATTTCGCAGACCAACTAATCCTTCCCTCCAATTTAAGAGCCTGCAAATAATTCAAACCGATCAGGCGGGAGCTTCCGGCATGTTGTCCCTGTTGCCATGGCCGCGCCTGACCATCCCTTTCTTATTGATTTTGAAAGGGATGCTTCACAATACCCGGCGACATGGTTGGACCACTCAGGGTTCGCTCAGCCCAGCCGGAGATGGCGGAGATATTCGTAACTGACCCGGATGGCCTGGTATTCGGGCAGGTTACACTTGTCCTGCTCAACAAAGATGTGTTTCGCTCCGGCCTGGTGAACGTGGTCAAAAATGAGCTTCCAGTCAATGGTCCCCTGGCCGGCGGGAGCAAAGGGGTTGGGACCGCCGGGAATGGGGTCCTTCTGCGAGCTGATCTTGACGCCCTTGCGAAGATCCTTGATGTGCAGCAGCGGAAAGCGCCCGGGATAGAGCCGCCAGTAGTGGAGCGGGTCGGCCCCGGCATAGGTGACCCAGAAGATATCCATCTCCATTTTCAACAGGTCAGGGTTGCAATTCTTGAGCATGATATCGTAGCCGGTGGTTCCATCCGTCCTGGCGAATTCATGATAATGGGCGTGGTAACAGAACTGCAGGCCCGCCTTCTTTGCAACCTCGCCGCACTTGTTGAAGAATTCGGCGCGCCGTGTCCAGGCCGCGGCGTCCATGACGGGATTGTCGCCGACTACGATGTACTGCAGGCCGTAGTTGTGGGCCTGCCCTACCGACTTCTTCCAATCTTCGAGGGTTTTGGGCACTCCGAAGTAGCCGCTGGGTGCCGTCAGGCCAGCCGCCCGCAGTTCTTCTTTCAAGGCGCCAGGTTTGGTTCCGGGACCAATCTCCACCTCCTTGTATCCGGCGGCGGCAACCTTCTTCAAGGTTCCTGCCGGATCTTTGGCAAAGTGGTCGCGAACCGTATAAAGCTCCAGACCAATGGGTCCCGGCCAGGCCAACCGTCCTGCCGCCCAGGCGTCTCGAATGGGCAGGGCTGCTCCCGCCGCCGTTGCCCCCAACACTCCAAGAAAATTACGACGTGTCAGCATGATGATGCCTCCTCATAATGTAAGGACGCCATTTAATATCAGAAGCCTCCGCGTGTCAACTGGTGGGCCCGGCGGGTGAACCGTTACCTGGGAGGCCTGTGCCCCTCCGGGATCAATACAGGAAAGGAACAAAACTGCGGGTGCGGCGCGCGTAGGCGTCGAACTCGGCGCCGTAGTGCGCCCGCAGGTGGCGGTCAAGCTCTGGTATGTTGAAAAACAGGAAGCCGGCCAGCATCAGAAGCGGCACCAGCAGCGTCCAGGCGCGGCCGGTGATGAAGGCGCAGCCGGTGAAAAGAAGCTCGTCTCCGAAGTAATTGATGTGCACGGCATAACGGAAAAGGCCGCCCGTAAACAAACGGCCTGCGTTTTGCGGCTGCTCCTTCCACCATTTTCTTTGAAGTTCCGAGCCGGTGTTGAGCCAGGACCCTGTGACATAAAGCAATACTCCGAGCACGGTGACGGGCCCGGTGGCGCGTGGATTGACTCCGCCAAGGACGGCAAACAGCACATCGATCAGGAAGACCCAGCCGGCAATCAGAACGGCTTCCCCCCAGCCGATTTTGCGCTTCAAGGTGACGAAGATCGTCAGCAGCACGCGCAGAAAGTAGATGAGCGCCGCCGCAAACAGCAGCCACCGGCGCAGGGGCGAGGCCAGGCTCCAGCCGGTTCCCCAGTGCGCCCGAAAGACTTCCAGCCCGTCGCCCAGCAGCAGCCAGCCGGTTGCCGCCACCGCCGCGGCGTGGATCACCGTCATCAACAGGCGCGGGGCCACCGCGCGGTCATATTCGCCGTGCATGAGCTGTTTCTCCAGCCGGAAAATTCAGACTGATGTACACCGCATGTTAACAGGGCATCCTGCAACACTGCCGGTTCAGAGTAATCCAGGCACAGTTCGGGTTCAACCGGCTTTTCTCAATTCCTCAGTGATTCATGTAAGATGCTTCGGGGGTTTTTTCAATGCTTTGTATTCGTGCGGCAGAAGACAAAGACATTTCGCTGATTGTCCAGCTCATCCGCGAGCTGGCAGAGTACGAAAGAGAACCGGACAAGGCCGTGGCTACGGAACACGACATCCGGCGCGACGGCTTTTCCGGCAATCCGAAGTTTCGCGTCCTTATCGCCGAATGGGACGGGGAGCCGGCGGGTTTTGCACTCTTCTTCTATAGCTACTCCACGTGGCTGGGCCGCGCCGGGCTTTACCTGGAAGACCTGTTCGTGCGGCCGGAATTTCGCGGCAGGGGAATCGGCAAAGGTCTGCTGACGCGCCTGGCGAAGATCGCGGTGGAAGAAGGATGTGGGCGGTTTGAATGGCAGGTGCTCGACTGGAACACCCCGGCGCTGGAGTTCTACAAGTCGCTGGGCGCGCAGGTGATGAACGAATGGTCCACCATGCGGGTCACCGGCGAGCCGCTCAGGAAGCTGGCCGCATTGAGCCATTCATGAGAAGGGCGGCCGGCGCGCGGTTGAAGGTTTTGCCTTCCCACCGGGCCTGAATGCGCGCACATCAGAGGCCGGCAACCCTGCGGCGGAACTCCAACACTGGCGGGGTTTTCGTGAACAAAGGGCTTTCACTTCGCGTGGGTTTCTGTCAAACTTGCCCGTTACCTGAAATGTTTTGATCCCGTTTGCAAATTTTTACAGGGAGGTTAGGCGTTTATGGCTGGAGATTCGATGACACGTCGCGATTTCATGCGAGTGGGAGCGGGCGCCGCCGCGATCGGTTCGGCAGCGAAAGTGACGATGCTGGAACCGGCGCGGGCGATGGCGTCGCCCCGGCCCGTACCCCCTTCGGACAGGCTCAGATTTGCTTCTATCGGCACAGGAGTGCGGGGTTGTAATGACCTGTCCACCGCGCTTCGCGCCCCCGGGGTTGAGATGGTGGCCGTTTCCGACCTTTATGACGGCCGGCTGATTGCCGCCCAGGAACACGCCGGCAAGAAGCTCGACACCACCAAAGACTACCGCAGAATTCTCGACCGCAAGGACATCGACTTTGTCATCGTGGCCACTATGGACCACTGGCATTCCAAAATTGTGGAAGACGCCTGCGCGGCCGGCAAAGACGTTTATTGCGAAAAGCCGATGACACACAAAGTGGAGGAAGGCTTCCAGATTATCAACGCAGTGCGAAAGTATGACCGCAGGATGCAGGTGGGCAGCCAGCGGCGCAGCAACGTGGTGTTCCACAAAGGGCGGGAAATTGTTGAAAGCGGGGCCCTGGGCGAAATCACCGCCGTCGAGGGCTGGATAGACCGCAATGACCCCAGCGGCGCCTGGGTTTATCCCGTTCCTCCCGACGCCAGCCCGCAGACGATCGACTGGGAACGCTTCCTGGGTGACGCGCCCAGGATACCCTTTAATGCCAAACGCTTCTTCCGGTGGCGAGGTTATTCGGATTACGGCGAAGGCCTGCCGGGCGACCTCTACGTCCACGTCCTGACCGGGATTTACACCGTGTTGGGACTCCAGACGCCTCCTGAAAGGGCCGTGGCGAGTGGTGGAATCTATCACTACAAAGACGGCCGGGACGAACCGGACATGATTTCCACCCTCTACACTTTCCCCGGCATGACGGTGAATGTGCATTGTAATCTGAATAACAGTTCCCAGGGCGGCGGCACGCGGGTCTATGGGACCAAGGGTACGCTGGAGTTTAACGACGAGGATGCCGTGACCTTTATTCCGGAGAACACGCAGCCGCGGCCGGAACGCTATTCGGTGGTCGGCTGGCCTCGGAAGCTGCGCGAACAATACTGGGCCGACTGGAATAAGAAACATCCGGCGCCGCCGCTCAGCTCTCTGACCGCTGTCGAAGAGGCCCAGACCTTCCGCGTGCCTCCCCATTACGATGAGGACCTGGCTCACATGGAAAACTTCCTCACCGCGGTCAGGACCCGGTCGGCCACCAACGAAGACCCGGTGTTCGGCAACTGGACAGCCGTTGCGTGCCACATGGCCAACCATTCCTATTTCCACAAGGCCGAGGTCGTGTGGGACGAGCAGGCCAAAACGATCCGAACATAGAAGGTCGCTGAACAAAGCCAGGCGTCATGCTGAGCGCAGCGAAGCATCTGCTGTAGCATAGTGAAAACAAACAAAGCAGATCCTTCTCCCGCTCTGCGGGATCAGGATGACGTGGAATGAGAGTATTTCAGTAACCTGTTTCAAGGTCTGGCTGGACCTTGAAGCCCGGTTTCCGGGCCAGGCAGATAGATCATTCGAATTTGGATTGCAGACAAGGGAGGTGCTTTGACATGGGTAACGATGGAATATCGCGGCGGGACTTTATGCGCCGAACATCCACCGCGGCAGGCGCTGCGCTGGTTGGCAAGTCTGTCCTGCTGGAAACCGAAAGTCTGTCGGCTTCGCCCAGTCCCGTGCCGCCCGGTGACACCGTGCGCTTCGGCATGGTGGGGATTGGCATGCAGGGTTCGGGGTTGCTGGGAACTTCCATCCGCCTTCCTGGTGTTGAATGCGTGGCGGCCTGCGATCTTTATGACGGGAGGCATACGCTGGCCAACGCCATCATCAGCCGGGAGACCGGCAAGACGGTCCCGACGACGCGGCGCTACCATGAATTGCTGGAAAACAAAGACATCGACTGCCTCGTGGCCGCTGTTCCCGACCACTGGCATGAGCGCATCATCGTAGACGCCTGCAACGCCGGGAAGGACATTTATTGTGAAAAGCCTATGACCCACGAGGTCCAGCAGGGCTTTTCCATCATTGACGCGGCAAAGAAGAATAACCGCATCGTGCAGATCGGCAGCCAGCGCCGCAGCTCCATTATCTATGCCAAGGCCAAGGAGTTGATTGACTCAGGGGCCATTGGCGACGTCCGGCTGGTGGAAGATAGGATGGGCAGGAACTCACCTTGCGGCGCCTGGGTCTATCCGCCGCCGCCCGGCCTTTCCACAGAAAATCTAGACTGGGAAACCTGGCAGGGGTCGGCCCCCAAGCATTCCTTTTCGCCCATCCGCTTTGCCCGGTGGCGGGCTTTTCGAGACTATGGCGAAGGTATTCCCGGCGACCTTTACGTCCACCTGCTCACGGGAATCCACTACGTGATGGGCGTGACGGCTCCTCCGGAACGCGCCTACTCCGTGGGAGGGCTTTTCCAGTGGAATGACGATGGGCGCGATTATCCTGACCAGATGTCAACGGTTTTTGAATACCCCAACTTCCGGAGCTTGATTCGCGTGACGCTCGACAATGAGGAAGACGAGGTGGTACGCATTCTGGGGACCCGTGGAACCATTGAAATCCAGGGAAGCGGACTCAGCGTGTCACACCAGGACGGGAAGGACCATTCGCCCTGCTATTACACCTCCAGCTATCCACCCAAAATGCGTGCTGAATATGTGAAAGAGTGGGAGGCTGAGCACAAGACAGCGCCGGGCACCGCACAGCCGATTGAGGCCACCAGCTATCACACTCCGCCTGGGTATGATGAGGACCGGCAGCACCTGTGGAATTTCTTCCAATCGGTCAGGACCCGGCGGCCTTCGGTGGAAGACCCGGTCTTCGGCAATAACACAGCCATCGCCTGCCACATGGCGAACTACTCGTATTTCAACAAGACTGCGGCCGTGTGGGACGCAGCGGGCAGGAAGATCAAGGGGTCGTGAGCGGGTGCTACGAGCGGCCACTGCAACCCGTGGCCTGCCTGCGGCCGATCCTCTAGCCCCGGGTGGCAGGTTCGGCAGTGAATTGTCAAAGCCGGGCCCGCCAGCCTTTCCGCCTCGGGGCGAAATAGAAATTCCCCGGTGAATCACGCCTCTGTCACGGGCTCTGCGAGTTGAAAACATGGCTCAGGAACCTACAACCCAGGAACTGCTGGCGGGCGTCGTGCAGCATGACGAAGCGACGCTGGCCCGGCTCTACGACCTTGCCGCGCCGGGTCTTTACGGGCTGATCTCGGAAATTGTTTCTGACCGCCAGGCCGCACAGGAAATCCTCAAAGAGGTTTTCGCCAGCCTGTGGCGGGAGGCAAAGCGCATCCAGGGAGCCGGCGGCAGCGTGGCGGTCTGGCTTGCCATGGAGGCCCGAGCAAAGGCCGTGGATCGGCAGCGCGCGCAGAACGGCTTGAAAACCACGGCCCATTCCCGCCTGCAGTGGTTGATGAAACTGAATTCCTGGATGCCCAGGCCCGCTGACATTGAGAAGGTTGAAAAACGGCGGCACCTTCTGGAGAAGCTGGTCCGCCGCCTGCCCGGGCCTCAAAGTGAGTTGCTGCAGGTGGCGATTGTGAAAGGTTTTACGGAAACCGAAATCTCCCGGCAGGTTGACCAGCCTCCGGGCCGCATTGAGCATGAATTGCGCGCCGGGCTGCGCTTTTTGCGACACCGCCTGCGCGCTGTGATGGGAACATGGAGTGCCAATATCTAGACGACGTTTATGAGCTGTTCCTGCTGGGCTTGCTGAAGCCGAAGGAGACGGCGGAGATGAAGGAGCACCTTGAGCGAGGCTGCCCCTACTGCCTGGACCATCTGCGCGAGGCCACCCAGTCTGTCTATTTTGTGCTCTCCGGCTCAAAAAGCCGCAAGCCTCCAGCGCAGGTGAAGACGGATATTTTGCACAGCCTCCGCGAGGTTTAAGTAGGGGCTGTTGTGTTCCGGCCGAAAGTGCTGTGGGGTTCGATCAAATCCAGGGGCGGGGACACGGGCAACGGTCCCAGAGTTGAAAACTCCTGAACGGATTCCCGGAATTTCCAGAGCGACATTGGCCCAACCGCCGGGCGCGGATAGCCGCCGGGGTTTGAGACGGCGGCGGGATGAACGATGGCAGAACCTGTACACAAAGCGGGCCTGCGGCGCGACCTGGGATTTCTTCAGGCCACCTCGCTTGCCATCACGGACATGGTGGGGATCGGCCCGTTCATCACCATCCCGCTTTTTCTGGCGACGATGGGCGGCCCGCAGGCGATGCTGGGATGGCTGGTCGGGGCCGCGCTGGCTCTTTGCGACGGCCTGGTGTGGGCGGAACTGGGGGCCGCCATGCCAAAAGCCGGCGGAAGCTACCACTACCTGCGGGAAGCGTTCGGGCCCAGGGGAGCAGGCCGCTGGCTTTCCTTTCTGGTGGTGTGGCAGATCATGTTTTCCGCGCCGCTGTCGGTGGCCAGCGGCAGCATCGGATTTGCCAACTATTTCCACTACCTCGTTCCGGGAATGACGCCGTGGGAAGTCCGCATCTTCGCCTCTACGATCCCACTGTTGCTCATCCTGGTGCTCTACCGGCGGATCCGAACGGTCGGAAACCTTTCCGTCATCATGCTGGGGGGAGTGATGATCGGGTGCTTCTGGATCATCATTTCCGGGCTCCCGCACCTGAGCGCCTCGCGCATTTTTGATTTCCCGCCCGGAGCCTTCCATCTGAATGTGATTTTCTGGGCGGGCCTGGGCCATGCCACGCTCTACGCGCTCTACGACTATTTCGGCTACTACAACGTCTGCTACCTGGCGGAGGAGATTCGCGAGCCTGGGCGCGTTATTCCGCTGGCCATCCTGTTTTCCATCGGGGCGGTGGCCGTCGTCTACATCCTGATGAATACTTCCATCCTCAGCGTGATTCCCTGGCGCGAGGCGCAGCACAGCAACTTTATCGCTGCGGAATACATCGAGGAACTCCAGGGTCATTTTGCGGGCCAGTTGATGACCCTGCTGATGCTCTGGATCGCCTTCGCTTCGGCTTTCTCGCTGTTGCTGGGCTATTCGCGCATTCCTTACGCCGCCGCGGCCGACGGCAATTTCTTCAAAGTGTTTGCCAAACTGCATCCCAAACACGACATCCCGCATGTGTCGCTCGTGACGCTGGGGGTGATTGCTGCGGGCTTCAGCCTGCTGAACCTGCCGGAAGTGATTGTCAGCCTGGTGGCCACGCGCGTGCTTCTGCAGTATCTGCCGCAGGCCGTTGGCTTCTTTGTCCTGCGCTTCAAGCAGCCCGGCATGGCTCGGCCGTTCAAGATGTGGTTCTATCCCATCCCGGGCATCATTTCGCTGTTTGGATGGCTCTACATCCTCTCAACCTCAGCGCGGGGAGCGCTGCTGTTCGCCCTCGTGGTGTTTCTGGCCGGCACCGCCGCCTACCTGTTCCGGGCGCGCAGAAAAGGCGAATGGCCGTTTCTCAAGGCGGGAAGCGCGGGGAGTATCAGCGGCCTTTGATCGAATTCAGTCAGGGCTACGACTCCCCACGGCGGGCCACCAGAAACATTCCTTCGTTATGCATAATCTGGATGTCATCACCCTTTACTTCCGGTGAAAAGCCCGCTTTATTGCCTGCCGCGGAATTTTCAATCAGCCTGCGGGCTTCCACGTATCGCTTATCCTCGGGCGGATGGCCCGCCCGCAGCATCCACTGGTTGAAAGATCGCTTGTGGCGCCTGAAAGACTGGGTGACGATCTCGAGGCCGAGGTCGTCAAACATGCTCAGGAAAGTGGTCAGCCGCAGCGACCGCGTGTGGGAGGGATCGCGAACCACTTCAATGCGGTTGTGCAGTTCAAACTTCTCGTCGCTCTCGGGCCCCAGCGTGTCATCCACAAAGATGCGCCCGTCCGGTTTCGCCACTCGCAGCATCTCCTGCAAAACGAGTTCGGGCTTGGGGATGTGGTGGAAGGCGTACTGGCAACTTACCAGATCGAAAGTGGCATCGGAATAGGGAATCTTTTCGCCTTCGCCGCAAACGTAGGCGGCATTGGGGACCTCCCTTTCCTCCTGGAACTGCCGGGCCATTCGCAGCATTTCGCCGGTCAGGTCCATTCCATACGCATACTGGAGACTCGGCGCCATGGCCAGAACGAGCGCGCCCGGCCCGCAGGCGACATCAAGAAAAACCATTTCGGGCTGCGGCTTCAGGAACCGGACTTTCTCGTCGATCACATCGGGGGTGTCGCGCACGGCAAACTTTGAGAATGCTTCCGCCGTGTTCGTGAATTGCTTCTGGACCGTTGACTGGTGTTTCTTTGACATAACCTTTCATACGACTCCTTCTGCGTCACCTTAGCTTATCTGAATGTAATAGAATGCTCTTTTCTTGGGAAGTCCTAACAGGCGTGGCGTCCAGCCGACTCTGGTATGGAACTCTTTGCCTCAGGCGAAGGTCGGCGGTGCTTCGCCTGGATTTGGGGGTTTCTTTTTTGCGCCTGAAAATGCAATCTTAAATAATGCGTGAATGTTTTTGTTTCGGAGGGTTCAGATGGCACTTGGCAGCGAAGAGTTGAAATCAGCGTTCGAGGGAATTGTGGGGTTTGGCGTGACGCCGTTCCGCGACGACCTGAGCGTTGACCTCGAGGCATTGCGGCAGAACGCGGCGTTCCTGGCCGAACACTGCGAGGTGGTGGTTCCGCTGGCCGGCAACGGAGAAATTTATGCGCTCTCGCCCGAAGAACACAAAACGATCGGGCGGGCTGTGGTGGAAGAAGTCCGTGGCCGCAAGCCGGTGCTGGTGGGCGTGGGATTCACTGTGCCGATTGCGCGCGACCTGGCCCAGGCCGCGGAAGCTTACGGCGCCGACGGAGTCCTGGTGCTTCCTCCCTACTTTACGCACGCCAACGACGACGGCCTGTTTGAATACTACCGCTCCATTGCGGCGGCGACGAAGCTGGGAGTGATTCTGTTTCAGACCCACTCGACGAATTTCAAGCCCTCGCTGTTGCGCCGCCTGGCGGAAGTTCCGAACATTGTGGGGATGAAAGACGAGCACGGAGATATGGACCAGTTTGTCCGCCAATGGGGCGCCGTGGCAGACCGCATGGCGCTGCTGTGCGGCGTGGGAGAGATTCTCGCTCCCAGCTATTTCGCGCTGGGAGTCAAAGCTTTTACCAGCGGCATCGTCAACTTTATGCCGGGGACCTGCCGGAAGATTCTGGCGCATCTCCGTGCCGGAGAATTGCAGGCAGCCTCGCGCGTGGTCGACCAGGAAACGATGGCGGTTTACGACCTTCGCGTTAAAAAGCCCGGCTACCGCACGCTGGTCATCAAGGAAGCCATGAACCTTTGCGGATTGAACGCCGGGCGCGTACGTCCGCCGCTGGCGCCGCTGCCTGAAGAAGACCGCCAGGAACTGCGGGGTGTGCTTGCCGACCTGGGCCTGCTGAAGGGCGAAGCGGCGCGCAAATGAATGGCGCCTCTTCACCCCGGATTCCTCAACCGCCGGAAACCTGTTTCCGGTCCTGCTGAAAGGAAGGAAGGAAGCTTCCGCCATGGCAACAGTGCGACGCGCACTAAACTTTCCTGAACGGAACACGATGTGTATGAGCATGGGCGAAATCGTTGAGCCTCCCTGCGTGCTGATTCCCGCCGGTGATTTCCAGATGGGTTGCGCCACGGGGCGGGACGACGAGCAGCCGGTCCATCGCGCGTGGATCGAAGGGTTTGAAATGGCGGTTTTCCAGGTGCGGAACCGGGATTGGGCGGCGTTCATGGAATCCACGGGACTTCCGTCTCCGCCCGAATGGACGAACCCGGACCTGAACCATCCTGACCAGCCGGTGGTGGCGGTAACCTGGTTTGAGGCTGACCAATACTGCCAGTGGTTGAGCCGGACGGGCGGCAGGAAGTATCGATTGCCCACGGAGGCCGAGTGGGAGAAAGCCGCGCTGGGCGGGCAGGATGGCGCCCTGTATCCGTGGGGCGACGAGCCGCCGCAAGCCCATAACGAATACGTGCGCCGCTGGACCGGGAAGGTTTCCGGTCCCCTGCCGGCGGGCCAGGGCAAGCCCAATGCCTTTGGCCTTTACGATATTTGCGAGAACGTCCATGAGTGGTGCGCGGACTGGTATTCGAGGGAGTACTATGCCGGCTCGCCAGAGAGCAATCCTGCCGGTCCCGAATCTGGCGAGAGGCGGGCATCCCGCGGAGGGGCCTGGCGGCATCACATCAAAGCGAGCCGTTGCGCCGCCCGGTCCAGCATTCCGCCGGACTTTCAGTATGCCGATTACGGGTTTCGGGTGGTTCGCGAAATCTCGTAAGCCGGGCCCAGGAAAGGAGGCTTCCCATGCCTGAATTGCGCCATAACGTTCTGACCCGTGAATGGGTCATCATTGCTACGGAGCGCGCCAAGCGCCCGCACGAATTCGCCCGGAAAGACGGCGGAAAAAGGGTGAACCCTCCCTATGTCGAATCCTGCCCATTCTGTCCCGGCAACGAGCAGATGACCCCTCCGGCGACGCTGGTGGTTCCGAACGACGGTTCATGGAAAGTCCGCGTGACGCCCAACAAGTTTGCCGCCCTTTCCTACGAGGGTGAACGCCAGCGTACCTTCGAGGGCATTCGCAGAACCGTGACCGGTGTGGGCGTCCATGAGGTGATCATCGAATCCCCGGACCACAGCAAGTCGACGGCTCTGCTGGAGGATTCCCAGGTTGAAACGCTCATCAATGCCTACCTGGACCGTTTCAATTTCGCCTCGCAGGACCCGAGGGTGGAACAGGTGACCATCTTCAAAAACCATGGCCTGGCTGCCGGGACCTCGCTCGAACACCCTCATTCGCAAATCATCGGAAGCCCCATGATCACCGCGCAGATTCGCGACCGCATGATCAATGCGCTGCACCACTTTGATGAATTCGGCGAGTGTATCTTTTGCCGGGTCCTCGAGATGGAGTTAAAGGAGCAGGCGCGGGTGGTAATGGAGACCGAGCACTTTGTAACGTTCGTTCAGTTTGCAGCACTCAGTCCTTTTTCCATGCTGATTATGCCCCGCCGGCACATGTCGTGCTTTTCAGAAATCAATGATGCGGAAGCGGCCGACCTGGCTGGAATCCTGCGGCGGACGCTGGCCAAACTTTACTACGGCCTCATGGACCCGGATTTTAACTACGCCATCCGGACCGGCCCCCGGGAAGCCTGTGGGGTCAAGTATTTCCACTGGTACCTCAGCATCATTCCGCGGTTGACCAAGGTGGCGGGGTTTGAGCTGGGTTCCGGCATGTTTATCAACCCCTCGCTGCCTGAAGAAAATGCATCCTTCCTGAGAGAAGTAGCTGCCGGCTAGCCTGTCGCAGCAGCGCAGAAGGGCAGATTCTGAACAACCCTTGCAGGTAAACTGAAAGGCTGGCCAACTGCGCACGTTGGCGCGGGGGCAAGCAGAGGCTATGAAAAGAAGAGAATTCGTGGGTTACCTGGCGGCAGGTCTGGGCGCCGCTGCACTTGAGGGCAAGGCGGGCCGCCTGCCCGGCCGCTCGCGCCGAATTTCGCATTCGGCGTACCCTTTGAGCCAGCGCATCGGAGTATCATCCCGAAGCTTCCGCAATTATTTTCCTCAGACTCGCAACCATGACGATGGCGGCCCCGAAGAGACGTTTGCGCTGCTTGATTTCCCGCACATGATTGCGGACCGTTACAAAGTTCATCACCTGGAATTTGTTGCTGCGCATTTTGCCTCCACGGACCCTGCCTATGTGGACGAACTGCGCAGCCAGTTGGTCCGGGCGCGCTCCTTTCTTGTGAACCTTCTCGTTGACATTAAGGAGTTGCGGACAGAGGGCGGCTTGTCCGATCCGAACGAGTCTGTGCGTGGCGCCGCTGTCGAAGCTGCGAAGATGTGGATTGATATTGCCGCGCATCTTCACGCGCGCTCGGTCCGGTGCGATCCGGGCAAAATGATTCCGCTGAATCCTGCCCCCACCATCGATTCCTACAGGAAGCTGGTTGCCTACGCCGGCCGGAAAGGCATTCGCGTGATTGTGCAGAACCACGGCGGCGCCGGGTCTGAACATCCCGAAGACCTGGTCAAACTTTTCAAGGCGGTGAACAGCAGATATTTCGGCTCGCTGCCGGACTTTGGAAACTTTCCGGATGCCGAGGCCCGCGCCCGCGGGCTGGCCCTGCTTTTTCACTATGCCCCGACCGTTTGCCACGCCACTGGGCTGGAATTTGACGCTCAGGGCAACGAGTCGAAATACGATTTCCCGGCCTGCGTTGAGATTGCCAGACGCGAGCAGTTCCGCGGCATTTACTCGGTGGAATTCGAAGGGTTGGGTGATCCCTACATTGGTGTTCAGAACGTGATCGGCGAACTTTTGCGGGACGTGTAGCCATTCGCCGTTATTCGTAGCGAAGAGCCTCGACGGGATCAAGCCGCGACGCGCGGATGGCAGGCAGAATACCGCTCAGAACGCCCACCAGCATCAGGATTCCGGCGGAAAGCATCGTCGTCGCAAGCGATATGTGCAACTGGATATCTCCGTTTCCGGATGTATCCTTGAACAGCGGCCCCAGCAGCCGAATGGTTCCAATGGCCGCCGCCAGCAGGAAGGAAAGTGCCATTCCCACCAGACCTCCCGTCAGGGTGATGGCAAGCGATTCGGAAAGAAACTGGGCCTGGATGTGGCGCCGGCGCGCCCCAAGCGCCCGCCGCAGGCCGATTTCCCGCGTGCGTTCATCCACCGCGACCAGCATGATGTTCATGACGCCGACCCCGCCAATCCCCAGCGTGAGAGCGCCGATAAAGGTGAGCAGCACTTCCAGACCGATGGTAAGCCCGTCAATGATGGGCCGAAGCTCTTCTGTCCCGAACATCAGCATGGCTTTCTTGTCGGTGGGAGAAAATCGCTGCCTTTCGGCGATGACGGCCAGCACCTGCTGCCGCGCTTTGGCCTCGAACTGCGGCGCAACGGGTTCAAAGACCATCACATCCGCATAGCGAGTGTCCCACATATCGCTCGCCGTCGGATAGGGAATCCAAGCCGACTCATCATCGCTGGTAAAGTAGTTTGAAAGCTGAATCTTGCGGCCCATGGTCCCAATCACGATGAAGCGGACGTTGCCGATCCTGACCGTCTGTCCCACCGCCGGACGATTGGCAAAAAGCTTCTGCCGCAACCGGGCGCCCAGAAAAACCACCCGGCGCCTTTCCGCCATGTCCTCCGGGCCGATCCATCGTCCGCTGCTGGGATTTTCGCTCCGCATCTCTCCGTATTCCGGGCAGACACCTCGAATCGCCGTGTTGGCAAAACGGCTGCCGTAGGAAATGGGCAGCCATCGGACGGTTTCGCGGCAGGCATATTTCACCAGAGTCGCCCGCGACCGTACCCATTCCACATCCTCCTTTTCAAGCAGGACTTTCTTGCCGGCGCGCTGTCCGCCCACCTGCTGGCTGGTCTGCGCCGGCCAGCAGATCACCACGCTCTTGCCAAAAGCCTCGAAGCCCCTGAGCAGGACCCCGCGGAAACCTTTTCCATAGGCGATCAGGATGGTGACCGCCACGATGCCCCATACCACTCCCAGCATGGTCAGCCCGCTGCGCACGGGCTGGCGGCGAAGAGAATCCCAAGCCTGGCCAAAAACTTCCCGGATCATGATCCTGCTCCGTTTCGCTGCTTTTCAGGACTCCGTATTTCTGCAAGTCCGCCTTCCCGTTCCACACTATCCTCCCGCTTCATACCGCAGCGACTCGATGGGATCCAGCGAGGCCGCGCGGCTCGCCGGGTAGAGTGCCGCCAGCAAGGCCACCGTCCCCAGCAGGGCCGTTGACATCATCCCGGACCCCCAGGTGGGCAGCAACCCCGCAAAAAACGCGGGCTGTGGCAACAGGTCTACCAGCCAGCAAATGCCGTACGCCACGCCCATACCGAGGCCGCCGCTTAAGAAAACTACGATGATTGTTTCCACGAAGAATTGCCACAGGATGGCCCGGGACGTGGCTCCCACAGCCTTGCGGACCCCGATTTCCCGGGTGCGTTCACGCACGGCCACCAGCATGATGTTCATCACCCCAATCCCGCCCAGCAGCAGGCTGACCAGCCCCACAGCTCCCAGAAAGTATTTCATCCCGTCCGTCATCGTCCTGAAAGCCTGGGCATTTTCCACCGTGTCCCAGATGGAAGCGGCTTCCTCGTCGCGCGGGTCGAAATGGTGGATCAACGCCAGCGAGCGCCGGACCTGTGCCTGGCAGGCTTCATCTTCAGTAAAAGATCGAGGGGTCACCAGCAGATTGTCGATGGTGTGCGGCTGGGCCGGAGGGGGATCAGGAAAGTCCTGCCCCATCGTGCTGAAAGGGATGTAAACCTTGGTTATGTCCTGGCCATCGTAGCTGTTGTTCTGTTCCTTATGCTCCATCACGCCGATCACGGTGTAGGGAATATCGTTCAGGTAGACGATTCTGCCCACCGCCTCTTCTGACGCGAAAAGTTGTTTTGCCACGTCGCTGCCCAGGAAGGCAACACGGTGGGCCTTGTTCTGGTCGTTCCAGTTATAAAAACGCCCCTGCGCCACCGAAATGCTGCGGATATACGCAAAGGTGGGCAGCGAAGCCGTTACCTCGAGCGTCGCGCTGTTGTAGGGGCTGCGAACGTTGACGCCGGACCGGCGAAGTTCGGGCACAACATACTCGCAGGAGGGCGATTGCGCCAGGACAACAGGATAGTCCGCATCCAGCCAGTGAATGTCCCGGCCCGCCCGCATGCCGCCGGCCTGGATGCTGGTGCGGCCGGCAAAAACAATCATGATGTCTTTGCCGAAGGTTTATATCTGTCTTTCCTGGCCCACCCGCAGGCCTTCCCCAGCGGCCACCATCAGAACGATGGAGATGATTCCCCAGGCAATGCCGAACATGGTGAGGAACGTCCGGAGCTTGTGCGCCCACAGGGTTTCGATGGTGTCCCGGAAAAGGTCGCGAAAGGCCATGATGATTCACCCGGCAAAACAGGTTGAGGAAACCATCCGACGGCGTTTGAAGGTTATTGCAGAATGACCTGCTCGATTTGTTTGAGGCCGCTGGTGACTTCCGCGTTGATGCCATTAGTGATTCCGATATTGATCGGCGCTTTTTTCCAGCCCAATTTCGCCTCGCGGTCGGGAACGTGAGCGAAGGTTTTGTGATCTTTGCCGTACACAACAGCGGTCTCAGGGATGAGCAGGACGCCGTGTTTTTCCTTGATGATCAGCTCGGCATTGGCGCTCATGTTGGCTTTCAACTCTCCGGTGGGATTCTGAATGGAGACGCGCACCTCAAAGGTGGTGACGTTGTCTGTCTCCACGCCCATGGGGGAAATCTTAGTTACCTTGCCGTTGTAAACCTTCCGGGGAAACGATTCGACTCGAATCCTGGCCATCTGCCCCAGATAGACTTTTCCGATGTCCGCCTGGTCGGCCTTTCCCAGCACGTAAACCGTGCTCATGTTACCGACGGTAAAAAGCAGGGTGGCCTGTGAGCCCAGCACCAGGATGGAGCTGACGGCGTCGCCGACTTCAACATCGCGGGAAAGCACAATGCCGTTGAGGGGGCTGACGATGGTGGAATTCTGCAGGTCTTCTTTGGCCTGGTCCAGGGACGCCCGGGCCTGGGACACCTGTGCCCGGGTCCGCGCAATGTCGGCCTTGCTGACGGCAACGTTGCGCCTGGCAGACAATTGCTTGTTGAGGCCGATCTCATAAGCCTTCTTGGCTTCGTCAAGCGATGAATCGGGAATCAATCCCTCGGCGGCAAGCTTGCGGTCGCGATCGAGCGTCGACTTGAGAAAAGGGATGTCAGGACCCTGGGCATCGATGACGTTCCTCTCATAGATGGCCTGGGCTGATTGGACGGTAGCCTCTGCGGCCTCAAGATTGGCCTCCGCCTCTTTGACGCGGGCCCTCAGTTGTTCTTTTTCCAGTTCCAGCATCACCTGTCCTTCGGTGACCCGGTCCCCGTAGTCCACGAAAATCTTCTTGACCAGGCCGCTGGCTTTTGACTTGATCTCAACCTTGGCCAGCGGCTCCACCTTTCCGGTGGCCACAACGGATTGGGCAATGTCGCCCTGCTGGATGGTGGCCAGCTTGGAGGGATCGATGCTGTTGTCCGGATGCAGCACATTGGCCACTGCAAAGACGGATACGCACAGTCCGACCGCTGCCACGGCAATCAGGGTCCAGCGCCTGCGTTTGGAACTGCGATGATTGTTCGCCATAGGGGCCTTCCAGTTTCCAGTCTTTCGCTTATTTCCTCACCCATTAATACGCGCCATGCCGCCGGGATGTTCCAAAGAGTTGCAGGCAGTTTGCGAGGTTGCAGAAAAGACGGGCGGAAAGGCCCACATTCAACGCCAGGAATGTTTCCGGGTGGGTTTCCGGGCGACCGTAAGTCGATGCTTCCCGAGCGGCGTTGCCGTGCTGGCGTGGAATGTACTATATTTCAATCTGACCATCGGCAGAAACACACCGCCGGAATGCTCTGTACCGTACGGATGCCTCTGGAACAGAAACTCGGAAAGGACACCTTGAGGGAATCAGGAGAGAAATTCCTATGTCAAACAAACTTGATCGCCGTTCGTTCCTGAGCCGGACCACCGGATCATTGCTGGTCACGTCGATGTTTCCCGGCGCCGGGCGGGCCGGCGTCAACCCCATTGCCGGCGGAATGCCGGGAGCGCAACTTGAAACGGGCCATTCCATGCTGACGCCGGAGCCGGTGGGTATATTTCCCAGGCCCCATGAGATGACAGAGTTGCACACACCTTTTGTTTTGACCGCAGAGACGGCGATCATCCTTCCCGGCGGAGCTTCAGAAAATGACCTGCGCCTGGCGCGTTTTCTGGTGGAGGAATTGAGCGACCGATCCGGAGTCGAACCCAGGCTCCGGCATGTTAATGCGCTGCCCGAAGGCAATCAATTCGTCCTCATGGGATCGATCAGCAATCCTCTGGTGCGGGAGTATTGCCGCCGGCACCGGCCGGACGTTTCCGCCACCAATCCCGGCCCCGAGGGATATTTCCTTCAGGCGAATGATCGCGCCGTTGTCGTCGCCGGGTCTGACGACCGGGGAGCCTTCTATGGATTGCAATCGCTCCGACAGTTGATGGGGAAACGGGATGGCCAGGTGCAGGTCCAGGGTGTGCAGGTGCGCGACTGGCCAGACAAGCCGTTCCGGGGCATTTATCTTTATGTGCCCGGCCGGGACAATCTGCCGATGTTCAAGCGCTTTGTGCGCGACTTTGTGGCGCAGTACAAGTTCAACACGGTCATGATCGAGATGAATGCCTGCATGCGATTTGACAGCCACCCGGAATTGAACGAAGGCTGGGTGGAGTTTACACGCGACACCAACTACAGCCGGCGCAATTATCCGCCGGGCCCGTTGCACGGCCGGGAGCAGAATTCTTCCCACCAGGATTGCGGGGACGGAGGGTTTCTTGAGAAAGCGGAGGTTGCGGACCTGGTCCGATGGTGCGAGGAGCACCGTATCGAAGTGGTTCCCGTGGTCCAGTCGCTCACGCATAGCTTCTATCTACTGACGAAGCATAAGCATTTGTCAGAAGTTCCTGGCGACAAGTGGCCGGATACCTACTGCGCCTCGAACCCGAAAAGCTACAAACTGCTGTTTGAAGTAATGGACGAGTTTCTGGAGGTGATGAAACCCAAGATGCTCCACGCGGGCCACGACGAATGGTTCGCGCCCTTTGGCCTGTGCCCCTGTTGCAAGTCGAAAAATCCCGGAGAGGTTTATGGCCACGACCTGATAAAAATTCATGAGTACCTGGCCAACAAAGACATCAAGATGGCAATCTGGGGCGACTATCTGCTGGAGACCGTGCGCGGCAAAGGAATGCGCAAGCACACCGCTGAGGATGGTTGGGTTTACTATTCGCCCGGCGCGATGACCCCGCAGCAGGTGAAAGAGTTGGTTCCCAAAGACATCCTGATCTTCAACTGGTTCTGGTCAGCAAAAGAGAAGGGCAAGAACAACGAAGCCATGCTGGATGATTTCGGGTTCCGGCAGATTTACGGCAACATGGAGCCCTCCATTCAGGAATACCCGGAGCGCATCAAGCGTTCGACCATCATCGGTGGCGCCCCGTCTGCCTGGGAAGCGACCAACGAATTCAACTTCGGGAAAGACCTGATGTACAGTTTTCTTGGCTGCAGCAACCTGCTGTGGTCAACGGGAGTATTGAAATCCTCGCAGCTGTCTTCCATCGTGCAGGCTTCCGTCCCGGGTCTGAAACGGAATCTCAGCGGAGAAACCCTGCCCAGCGAAGCGGGCGATCCGGTTGTTCCCATCGATATCTCCGCCTCATTCAACCAACCGATTCGGGAATCCACCTTCGCAGTAGACCTCAGCGGGATGCGGACCGGAAGAGTTGTAGTGGGAGGTAGAGTGTTTGATTTGGTGTCCCCCGTTGCGGCCGGTGGCAAAGGCGTTATCATGGTGGGCGCGGAAGGCAAGACGCCCAACCCGTTGCCGCGCGAGGTCCGGGGCATACGGATTGGCCAGGACGCCACCAGCCTGATTTTTCTGCACGCCTGCGCCCTGCCGGCCACCAACAAGGAAGCTTATCGACTGATCTGGGACATGCGCGACTCGGCGGACCTGCTGGGATGGTACGAAGTGGTTTATGAGGACGGGCTGCCGGAACTTATTCCCATTCGTTACGGCGTCAATATTCTGGAATGGAACTGGCGCCGGCAACCCCGGCGGGGCGCTTACTGCTACGGGGCCGATGAAGTGGTGTGCGGGCAAAGCAGCGAAAATCCCGTCAGCTTTTTCGCGTTTGAATGGACAAGCCCGCGGCTGGGCCAGGTGATTCGAGAAGTCAACCTGAAGGGCTCCAAAGGCTTCCGGGGGGCGGTGCAGGGTTTTGAAAACGCTTTTGGAAAAGTCATCCCCAATAACGCCGTGATCCTGAAATCCATCAGCCTGGTGAAAACGCGAGGCTGAAGTCTGCTGGGCTTGTGCTGACAAAAGCAATAAAACGCTCAGCGATCAGGGAAACTTTTTCGGCATGTGCGCATAAACCACCCCGCAGAGGGCGAGCGTTGCGGGTGCAGTTTTGAAACTCCTGCAACTGGTAATGCTATAATCCACCCGTGCGTCAGCGAATCGTCATTATCGAAGACGAAAAAGACATCGTCGACCTGGTCCGGTACAACTTCCGGAAAGAGGGATTTGACGTCGAGAGTTTTTCAAACGGCAGGGACGGCCTGGAATACATCCGCAAGAATTCTGTGGATCTGGTTCTGCTGGACATTATGCTGCCCGACCTTGACGGCATGGAGATTTGCAGGCGGGTGAGGGCCGATGAACGCCTGAAAGGGCTGCCGATCATCTTCCTGACGGCCAAGGGTGAAGAAATTGACCGTGTGGTCGGGCTGGAGCTGGGGGCCGACGACTACGTTGTGAAGCCTTTCAGCCCGCGGGAGCTGGTTGCCCGTGCGAAAGCCGTTCTGCGCCGCCAGGAGGCGGCGCTCGGCAAGGCGGAGGTGATTGAAGTTTCAGACTTGCGGCTGGATGCACGGACTCACGAAGTAACCGTTCGCGGCCGCTCCATTCAGTTGAGCGCGCTCGAATTTAAGCTTCTTCACTTCCTGGCTTCACAGCCCCGGCGGGTCTTCAGCCGCGAACAGTTGCTTGATAACGTCTGGGGCAGGGACAGGTTCGTGACTCCGCGCACGGTGGACGTCCACGTTCGGCGTCTTCGTGAGAAGATTGAGAAACAAGAAGGGTCGCCCCAATACGTTCAGACCGTGCGAGGGTCCGGATACCGTTTCTCTCCCGGCCATGTCGACTCGCAGGAGGATTGAGGTTGCGGCCGGCGCATGTTCCTGACACCCATGGCCCTGACCAGTCCGATATTCCGGAAGCTGCTGATCGCCGCATTCCTGCTGATGGCGGGGACTCTGCTGGGGCTCAATTTCTATCTCACCCGATTCACAGTTCACCTTCAGACTGAGAATATCCAGCGCCGTTTGCAGGCGGAAGCGGAAATCCTTGCGAATGAGGCGGCGACGGTTCCCCCGTCGAATCTGGAGGGCTGGTGCCGACAGGCGCAGGCGCGTGCGCATGCCTACATTGCCGTTATCGATCCACAGGGGATTGCGCTTGCTGACTCGATGGGGCCGGCAAGTGTGTCCACCAGCCGCTCGGACCTTGCAGAGGTCCAGAAGGCCCTCCAGGGAACCCCCGGGACCTCCATGCGCCGCGATCCCATGCTTGATGAGGAGCTTTATTTCCTGGCGGCGCCGCTCCGCTACCAGGGGCGGCCGGGTTACGCGTTGCAAATGGCCGTTTCTCTGGCGGATGTGGAGACGGCGACCGAAGCGCTGCATAACGAAATCTGGTTGGCATCGCTGATCGTCCTGCTCCTGGCTTTGGGCATTGCCTATTTCTTTTCGCGCTCCTTTACGCGCCGCGTCAAGACCCTCAAAGCTTTTGCAGAAAACCTGGACAAAAGGCCTGCTGCGGGTAGCGCACTGGTCCACGAGAACGACGAGCTTGGCGATCTGGGCCGCTCACTCGGCCGGACGGGAGCCCGCCTGCGTGAGCTGGTTGACCGGCTGGGTCTGGAATCCGCCCGGCGTGAAAGTATCCTGGCCAGCATGGTGGAAGGCGTACTGGCCGTGGACGGTCATCTCAAAATCACTTTTTGTAATGATTCATTCCGCCGCATGGTTGGGACTCCCGGCTCCATCCCTGAAGGCCAGCCCCTTCTGGAGGTTTTGCGCGATCCCGAATTGCTGAGCATGTTTACCCATGTGCTGGAATCCCACCAGCCCTTGAAGCAGCGGGTCAGGCTTGCCGGGGCAGAGGGACGGTCGTTTGAAGTTCAGGTGACGCCGCCTGCGGGGACTGCGCGGGGCGGCGCCATCGCCATTTTTTACGACATCACGGACCTGGAGCGTCTGGAGCGCGTTCGGAGGGATTTTGTCGCCAATGTTTCGCATGAACTGCGCACACCCCTTACGGCCATCAACGGCTATGCCGAAACCCTGCTGGAGGGGGCGCTGGAGGACCAGGAAAACAACCGGAAGTTTGTTGAGATCATCAAGGCCCATGCCACCCGGCTCGGCAACATCGCTTCAGACCTTCTGGCCCTCTCCGAACTTGAATCGGAAAGGCCTCCCGCCGAATCCAGGCCTTTCTCCGTGAGCACGGCAGTTGAGACAGCCCTGAAGATCATTGAGCCGGCGGCCCGGGTTCGCGGGGTCACCATCATTCGCGGGAAGCAGGATGAAGCCGAAGTCCTGGCTGAAAGGGGGCGTCTGGAGCAGGCGTTGGTGAACCTGCTGGACAATGCGGTCAAATTCAACCGCCCCGGAGGAGAAGTTCGGCTGGAAGTCACGCGCGAACCCGGTGGCAACATTCGCATGGTGGTGGCTGATACCGGCATCGGCATACCTTTCACGGATCTGTCCAGGGTTTTCGAGCGATTCTACAGGGTTGATAAAGCTCGGTCGCGCGAAATGGGCGGGACGGGCCTCGGACTTTCCATTGTTAAGCATGTTATCGAGCGAATGAACGGAACCGTCAGCGTAGAAAGTCAGTTGGGAAAAGGATCGACCTTCACCATACTGCTGTCCGCGTGCCCGTCTGAACCGCCAAAAACCGTGTAGGGCGGGCCCAGCCTTCCAGCTCAGGAATCAAGCGGGCCACGGGCGGCTTGATCTCCCACTTGCAATTTTCTCCGCAGAGGGATAAGGTCGCTTTCTCCAGTGCCGCCAGGATGGAAAGGATTCATGCAAGGGCGCCGTTGAAAGTGGCTATGCATCGGCGGCGGAATATATATGGCTCGGGGGAGGAGGACTCATGAAACGTCGAACCTTTCTTCAGGCAGCGGGGTTGGCAGGTGCGGCTACGGTGGCCGGGAACGGAGTTGCGGATTCAATGCCCGGTGGGCAAACTTCCGCCGGCACTTCATCGCAGTCTTCAAAAAGTTCAGGCATGAAGATCACGCGCATTCGTTTCTATCACAATCCACAGTCGCCGCCGTCATTCAACCAGAGTTTCCATATCGTAACGGTGGAAACCGACCAGGGTATCACGGGCGTGGGCGAAGGCGGGTCGCCGGACACCGTCAAACAATGCGCTGCCATGATCATTGGCGAGGACCCCGCGCGTATCGAGCACTTGTGGCAGATGATGTTTCGAGGTTATTTTTACCCCGCGGGCCGCGAAAAGCTGGACGCCATGGGCGCTATTGATCTGGCGCTATGGGACATCAAGGGCAAGGCTCTGGGAGTTCCCGTATATGATTTGCTCGGCGGGCTCTCGCGTGAGCACGTGGAGTGCTACTCAACCGGCTTTCCCCGCCAGGGGACACTGAAGGAAACAGCGCGCGCCTGCATGGAGGCCGGATTCCGCGCCTTCCGCTACGCCACCGCCGACCCGGCGAGGGGCCAGCCGTTTAATTCACACCATGCGGTCCGCAAGACCTACCAGGACTGCGCGGAGATTCGCGAAGGTGTCGGCCCGGATGGCGACTGGTCGGTCGACTATCACACGCGGCTGGATTTTCCGGATGCTGTGCGGCTCTCCACCTTAATCGAACCGCTGGAACCCTATTTTGCGGAGGACCTGGTTCGCTCGGAAAACCCCGGTGTCTACCGCGAATTGCGCGCCCATGTCAAGGTGCCCATCGCCGTGGGTGAGCAGTTCGGCAGCAAGTGGGACGTCCGCTGGCTCATCGAAAACCAGTTGATCGATTATGCGCGGGTGACGCTGCCCAACGTCGGCGGCATCACCGAGTATATGAAGATCGCCGCGCTGTGCGACACGCACTACGTTGGCCTCATCCCCCACTTTACGGGCCCGGTGTCAGAAGCGGCGCTGGCCCACTGCTGTGGCGTTTTCCCCGGGCCGGTGATGATGGAGATGCTGGGCAACGGCGCGCACGAATACGCCCATCTGCCGCAATTCTACGACTTCAGGAATGGGAAATTGTGGCCCAACCGCCGCCCCGGACTCGGAGTGGAACTGGATACAAAACCCCTGCAACTGGTGGCCGAGATCACAGAACGCTCACGGCCCACTCCCATGCTCCAACGTCCCGATGGGTCCATTACGAACTGGTAGCCGGGAAATGGATTCTGTCAGGATGTGGTATCCCTCGCCCTGCTGATGGAGCACGCCCTGGGGATACCGGTATGAACCGTCGTGATTTTCTGGCTCTGACCGCCGCAGTCGCCATCGGGGTTCATGCCTGTCTGCGGCGGCGGCCCGCAATGTAACCACACCTTCACCAGTTTGTCATCAAGGCTTAACAGTCATCCCTCATGCTGGGAGCGTGAAAATAGAACTGACACTTGAAAATGCAAAAGGCGGATTGACTATGAAGCCTCAAATCAATGCGTTACTGGTACACCACAGAAACGACCGCTTCTACACTCTGCAACTGGTGCTGGAGGCGCTCTCGATCAGGGTGATCCGGGCAAGGAGCGCCATGGAAGCGGAAAAACAACTTTGCGAGACGCCGTGCCCTCACCTGGTGCTGACTGACACGGTGCTGCCGGATGGCAACTGGATGGATGTGCTGGATGTCGCGGCCAAAGCCGTTGAACCCGTCAATGTCATCATTGTCTCTTCCCTGGCGGATACCGGGCTCTACCTGGACACCATGGACCACGGCGCTTATGACTTTATGACGGACTCGTTCACGATTCCACAGATTGTTCACATCCTGAAGTGTGCCATCGACAATGTCTGCAGGCGCAGGGGCTCGCCTCTGCACGTCGCCGCGATTGGCCACGATGAAACATTGCGGCTCGCTGTTTAGGGTTTTCCCCGGAGTGACAGCTCATCTGAGTACGGAAGGACGTTCCACAAGGCGAAAGGCCCCTTCTCCTGGCAGGACCGGTAAGTGATTGCCGGTCCTGCATTGTTTTTTGACGCACGGCTGAAACATGTCAGGGACCTGCCAGTCGAGAGGCTTGGCCCGTCCTCGCGAAGACTTGTGCCTTCTCCAGATTAAAAGGGAATTCGAGTTCCAATCTTGCAGGACAGTTTGTAACCGAAATGTAACACAAGCGTAATCCTGCGTTCATCTGGCCTCAATACCATGGAACAGGTTATCCACTAACAACGAATTGGCTGATTTTGTTCGGCCGCGACTAAACGAGAGCGCTTAACGCTAGAGAAGGAGTAGATATGCATCGAAAAACGACCAAGTCATGGCTGCGGGTGAGCCTTGCAATCCTCGCTGCGTGCCTGTCAGGCGTGGTTCTTGCCCAGGCGGCGGAGAAGCCTAGCCAGCCGGGAGACGTGCCTGGAGTTCCTGCGAAACACCTCAAGACCAAGAGAGGCACAGAGAAGAAAAAGCAGGATCAGAAGGCTGCCAAGGCGAAGCAGAAGGAGCAGGGTGACCCGGCAAGCGAGATCGCCCAACTGAAGAAGCAGCTGGCCCTCCAGCAGGAACAGATTGCGCAGCTCCTGCAGGCTGTGAACAAATTGCAGGCGACAGTGGCGACCGGTTCGAAGCCTGCGATGGCGTCTTCTCAACCGTCGCGGAGCGCAATGCCGGCATCAGCGGCACAACCCTCGAGTGACAATGAGGTTGCCAGCCTGACGCCCATTCTTCCGCCCTTGCCGACGGCGCAGCCCGACGATGCAAATCAGGTTCTGGCGGTGAATACTCCAGTGAGTCTGCCGCAGGCCCAGGGATCCGGTGCGGCGGTGGCAGGAACTGAATCATCGGCGCGTCCCGCCGTGAGCAGCTCAGAGAGCGCGCCGGCCGGGCAGGAAAAGAAATCCGGGCCACTGGATATTGATAATGGGAAAGTCAAGATTGGCGCGACTTTTTTCGGGCTTTACCGATACTATGCCCACACCGGCTTCGGTCCTCAAACGCTTACCTTGTTGAATACTCCCGGGCCTGGCAACGGGGGATTCAACTCCTTTGACGTAGACCGGACTTACCTCAACTTCGTCTTTTCGCCCACCGATGCATTGACATTCCGCGTGACGCCCAACATCTACCGACAGTACAGCACCACGTCTGGGGTAAAACTGGGCAACGTGGCCGGCACCGGTTCCACCGAGAACGGCAATCTCGTACTTCGGCTCAAATACGCTTACGTTGACTACAACAAACCTTTCGCCCACAGCAAAGCCTTTGGCAAGGACAAGCTGACCTTTGGTCAACAGCAGCAACCACTGACGGACTGGGAAGAGGGTCTGTACGGATTTCGCTTTGTCAATCTGACGCCGTGGAACTATTTGAGCCTGAGCTCTACTTACCCGGGCGTGAAGCTCCACGGACCGGTCATGTTTAATGGGAAGCAGTATCTGGATTATGAGATCGGGGCCTTCAACGATCAGAGCTTCCACGCGTATGAAACAGGCGACAAGAAGCAGGTGATGGCACGACTGTCCTACTACCCGATGGGGGCTGTTTCAAAGTACCAGGGGCTCGGACTGACAGGGTTTGTGGACTACGGCTACAAGGACGCCGCTCCCGATCTGAACACAAAGGTGCCAATCACTCGAGTGGCAGCTCTGGTTCACTACACGACCAAGTCCAACGATTACGGGATAGCGGCTGAATATGACTACGGCCGGAATGCCTTCTCATCGGGCAATCTGTTTTCAGGCAGCGGACCGGCGGACGCGTTTGGCCTGGGCCCAACGCAATATGCCCCATTCAATTCCTTGACCGGGGCACTTCTGGGCGGTACCCATACCAATCAGAGAGGGTTTGATTTCTTTGGACACGCCAGAATCGCCAAGTCTCCATACTACTTGTTTGGCATGTTCGAACAATTCAACCCCAATACCAACGTTAGCAACAATCCCCTGGATTTCCGAACCGTTATCGGAGGCATCAGCTATAAGTACGGCAAATACTGGCAGTTTGCCCTGGATAGCCAGAACGTTATCTACTCCCACAAGCAGTTTACTTTTCCGGCTTCCCAGCTGGCTCTTTATAGCACGAGCCTTGCGGCGAGCAATCCGAATGGTATTCCCAATGCGGTTCCGGACAGTTCGAATGCCATCTTTTTCAACGTGCTGTTCAATTATTGAGGGGGCCAAGCAACACTGAAGGCCACGACTCAGGCTCCAGGGGAGTTGCAGGTTTTTGATCCGAAGGGCGTGGCCGTAACAGATTTGTAACACAACCTTAACATTGCTGTAACAATTGACCATCATTCTCAACAAGAGGGATAGCTAATGAAAATAAGATTAAGAGGCACGATCGCGGCTCTGGCCGTTACCCTGGCGCTCGTGGGACTTTTCGCGGCTTGTTCGCAGGAAAAATCAGGCACTTCGGGGTCAGCCGGTGTTACGTTGAACGCTGCCGGCGCCACCTTTCCTTATCCGATTTACTCCAAGTGGTTCAACGAGTATCACAAGCTTCACTCCAACGTGACCATCAATTACCAGTCCATCGGATCGGGTGGCGGCATCCGGCAGCTTAGTGCTGGGACCGTTGATTTCGGGGCATCGGACATGCCGCTTAAAGACGATCTGCTGCAGAAGCTCAATCTGCACATTACCCAGTTCCCCACGGTGCTGGGCGCGGTCGTACCCAGTTACAATATTCCGGGAGTCACGGCTACGCTGAAGTTTACCCCGGCGGCTCTGGCTGGCATCTACCTGGGCAAAATCACCAAGTGGAACGACCCCGAGATCCGGAAAAGCAATCCTGGCGTGAAGCTTCCCGCCAAAGATATTGTCGTGGTTCATCGCTCCGACGGCAGCGGGACCACTTTCGTCTGGACCGATTATCTTTCCAAAGTGAGTCCGGAGTGGAAATCAAGAGTAGGCAGCAACACCTCGGTCCAATGGCCGGTGGGGCTGGGAGGCAAAGGCAATGAGGGCGTGGCCGGAGTGGTCAAACAAACTCCCTATGCCATGGGCTACGTGGAGCTGATTTACGCTCTTCAGAACAACATGGCTTACGGCCTGGTACAGAATTCCTCCGGGAATTTTGTCAAGGCGAGTTTGGAAACGGCAAAAGACGCCGCCGCCGGCGCGGCCAACGAAATGCAGCAAGACGTCCGCGTCTCAATCACCGACCCGCCGGGAAAGGATGCCTACCCCATCTGCAGTTTTACTTACCTGCTGATTCCTGACCACATTGCTGACGCTGCAAAGCGGGATGCGATCAAAGACTTCCTGCACTGGATGCTGACCGATGGCCAGGGCATGGTGGAAAGCCTGGATTACGGGCAGTTGCCCGAATCAGTCAAGCAGATCAATGAGCAGCACATTTCCCTGGTCAGCTAAAGCGGTTGGGGTTTGGAAGAGCAGAGCGCATGGCCTGCCCGGATGTTTCACGGGACTCCCGGCAGGCCGGCGGTCATGCGCCCGGATTTGAGAAGAGTTGAAATTACCGGGCGAGACAAAGGCGCTATAGACTTATCGGCTGCCGACCGTTTATCATCGGGTTTCATGAATTGCGGGAATGCCTCCGAAGGGGCGTCCCGGTTTTTGTGGCCTGCCGTGGAACCGCACCGCAGCCGGTGGGTGCGCAGGAGGAATGGACAGGATGGAGGCAACCTTCCTGGCCGTTGGAGTTACGTTCAGCTTCGACGATGATCATCCGAAGGTCATTCAGTTCCTCCAGGCTGTTTTGAGCAATAAAATGGACCGGGGTTTCCTGGTCCGGTAGCAAGGCAACAATGCCTGTTCCCATTGAAAATTCAAGTCCTTCCAAGGCTCAGGGATCCAAGAGAGCGCTCTATTCCTTTTTTCGCCGCCTCCGCAGCGGCGACGAGATTGCCCACCTGATTGTTCTGGCGTTTGCGGCCCTCATTGTCCTGATCACGCTGCTGCTGGTTTACGAATTGTGGACCCATTCGGTGCTTCCCCGCCAGCGCTTCGGATGGAACTTCCTGGTGACGAGCAAGTGGGATCCCGTCTTCGAGCATTTTGGAGCGCTTCCTTTTATTTATGGCACGCTTATTACCTCATCGCTGAGCCTGGTGCTGGCATTGCCGTTAGGCGTGGGAGCCGCCATCTTTCTTGCCGAGCTTGCTCCGCCACGAATTTCGCATGGCCTTACTTTTTTTGTGGAACTGCTGGCTGCCGTGCCCAGCGTGATTCTGGGATTGCTGGGCGTCTTTCTTCTCGTTCCGCTTCTGCGGACGGAAGTCGAGCCTTTTCTGAAGGCCACCCTGGGCTTCCTGCCTTTCTTTCAGGGCCAGATGTACGGCATCGGCCTGCTCGCGGCAGTTGTGATTCTCACCATCATGATTATTCCCTTCATCATCACGATCTCGCGCGAGGTTCTGCTGGCCGTGCCGGTGGAGCAGCGGGAGGCCGCGCTGGCGCTGGGGGCAACCCGCTGGGAGGCGACGTGGAGGGTGGTGGTGCCCTACGCGAAGACGGGAATTTACGGCTCCATTTTCCTGGCGCTGGCCCGGGCGCTGGGTGAAACCATGGCGGTCACCATGGTGATCGGAAACGATCCGAGAATCAGCGCCTCGCTCTTCGCTCCCGGCTACACCATCGCGGCGGTTATCGCCAACGAGTTCACGGAAGCGACGGGCAATCTCTACCTCCAGTCCCTGATCGAACTCGGCCTGGTGCTTTTCCTGGTGACGATCATCATCAATGCGCTGGCGCGCGTGCTGATTCTGTTGACCACAAGACAAGGAACCGCGCACCCATGAAATCCCGGCTTGCCTGGAGAAAATTCGTCAACGGCTTCATGCTGAGCCTGACCGGCCTTTGCGCGCTGGTGTCGGTTTCCGTGCTGCTGGTTGTTCTGGGGTATCTGGGATGGAATGGCTGGCAATATCTGACCTGGACCTTTCTCACCCACCTGCCTGCCCCCGTGGGGGAAACCGGCGGTGGCATGGCGAACGCCATTGTAGGGAGCGGAACGCTGCTGCTGATCGCAGCCCTGACGGGGATTCCGACTGGGTTGCTGGGGGGCATTTACCTGGCGGAGTTCGGCGGGAAGACGTTTACATTTCTGGTTCGCTACACGGCGGACCTCCTGAACGGCGTTCCCTCGATCGTGATGGGCATTTTTGCCTACACCCTGGTGGTTCTGCCCATGCACCACTTTTCAGCCTGGGCCGGGGGGCTGGCCCTCGGCGTGATGCTGATTCCCATCGTGCTGCGCAGCACCGAGGATTTCCTGAGAGCGGTCCCCATGCCTTTGCGGGAGGGATCCCTGGCCCTGGGTGCCAGCAAGTGGAAGGCTATCGTCACCATTGTGGTTCCCGCGTCCATCCGCGCGATTGCCACGGGCGCCCTGCTGGGGCTAGCCAGGGTGGCGGGAGAGACCGCGCCACTGCTGTTTACGAGTTTTAACAACCAGTACTGGAGCCACGGGCTGAACCAGCCGACGGCCTCGCTGCCCGTGATGATATACGTTTACGCAACAGGGCCTTACGCCGACTGGCACCGCCAGGCCTGGGCCGCGGGCTTCATCTTGCTCATGCTCGTACTTGTTGCTAACATTGGGGCACGGTTGATCCTGTCGCGGAGGAGTCCGGCGCTGCGGGGATAATTCTATGGGTGACGTGACTGAACCAGGAGTGATGATCCGCGTGCCAGGTTACGAGAGGGCGATGGCGGACTCCGAAAAAGAGGCCCATGAATCCGTGATGAAGATTTCCGTCAACAAGCTGGATTTTTACTACGGCGTGCGGCAGGTCCTCTTTGACATCAGCCTCCAGATCCAGGAGGGAAGGATCACGGCCCTCATTGGACCTTCCGGCTGCGGGAAGTCAACTTTTCTCAGGACCCTTAATCGGATGCACGAAACTGTCCGCAGCGCCAGGGCTGAGGGAGAAGTCCTGCTGGACGGCCAGAGTATCTTCGAGATGGATGTGGTCAACCTCAGGCGGCGCGTGGGGATGGTGTTCCAGAAGTCGAACCCGTTTCCCAAGTCCATCTATGAGAACGTTGCCTATGGGCTGAAGGTCAACGGAATGGCTCGCCGGGGCCTGATCGGGGAAGTGGTGGAGAAAAGCCTGAGGCGCGCCGCTCTTTGGGAGGAAGTGAAGGACCAACTCCACAAGTCCGCTTACGCGCTTTCCGGGGGCCAGCAGCAGCGCCTGTGCATTGCGCGCGCCCTGGCCATCGACCCGGAAGTTCTGCTGCTGGATGAACCGTGTTCAGCGCTGGACCCGATCGCCACGGCGAAGATCGAGGAATTGCTGTTTGCCCTTGAGGGGACCTGCACCATCGTGATTGTTACACACAACATGCAACAGGCGGCACGGGTGGCGGACCACACGGGATTTTTCCTCCTTGGAAAGCTCATCGAGTTCAACAAGACGGATATCATTTTCAAGAATCCCGCGCGGAAAGAGACGGAAGACTATATTACCGGCCGGTTTGGTTAACGGCGGGGGAGCGGCCATTGCGCCATTTTGAAATCCAACTCGACGAGTTGCGGAAGAAGCTGCTGGAGATGAGCGGCCTGGTTGAGTCGTCCATCTACCGCAGCGTCCTGGCCCTGGTGGAAAAGGATGAGGAGCAGGTCCGCCAGGTGATGGAGAATGAGGTTCGCATCAATCGGATGCAAATCGAAATTGATGATCTGGCGACCGACCTGCTGGCCCTGCAGCAGCCTATGGCCACCGATCTGCGTCTTATCACCTCTTCCATCAAGATCAACAGCGACCTGGAGCGCATGGGCGATCACGCCGTGAACATTGCGGAGCGGGCCCGCTCGCTGATGCACGAACCCACCATCAAGCCCTTGATCGACCTTCCGCAGATGGCCAAGGTGGTTCAATCCATGCTGCGCGAGAGCCTGGACGCTTTCATCAAAAGGGACGCCAATCTGGCGCGCAGCGTGCTCAAGTCCGACGACGCGGTGGACCAGATGCGCGACACGATCTACGACGAGCTGGTGCAGTATATGGAGGCGGAGCCGTCGGAGATTCGCGGGTGCATCCACCTGATGTTTGTGGCCCGCAACCTGGAGCGCATTGCGGACCACGCCACCAATATCGCTGAAGACGTCGTTTTCCTGGTGGAGGGCGCTGACGTGCGCCACCACGCCGAAGCCTTCAAATAGCCGCTGGCATTTCCAAGCCTTCGGACCTCTCCGGCGCCCGGCAACCCCGGCGCTTCCCAGCCGGCAACGGGGATGTCGCCGTGCCCCGCCCCTGCGAAAGTTGACGCAATCCTCCCTGTGATAAGATGAAATCCTTCATGCCTCCTCAGGGCACGCTTCGCACCCGTTCAGACGCAGCAGGCCGCTGGCTTATCGCCATCGCCGTCATGGCAAGCGCCGTGATGGAACTGGTCGATACGTCTGCGGTGAACGTCAGCCTCCCGTACATCGCAGGGAACCTATCCGCCTCCGTGAACGAGGCCACCTGGGTGCTCACCTCCTACCTGGTGGCGAATGCCGCCGTCCTGCCCATCACCGGCTGGCTGGCAAATTACATGGGCCGGAAGCGCCTTCTGATACTTGCGGTGACTCTCTTCACGGTTTCGAGCGTCCTATGCGGCCTGGCTCCCTCCCTGCCGCTGCTGGTATTTTTCCGGGTGCTGCAGGGGGCCGGCGGCGGCTCGCTCCAGCCCACGACGCGGGCGATTCTGCTGGAAACTTTTCCGCGCGAAGAACGCGGCAAGGCCATGGCCTTCTGGGGCGTGGGGATCGTGGTGGCGCCGATCCTGGCGCCGGTGCTGGGCGGCTGGCTCACCACGGACTACAGTTGGCGCCTGGTCTTCTTTATCAACGTTCCCATCAGTGTGATCGGGATCATCCTCGTGCACCTGTTTGTACACGATCCTTCTTACATCCGCCGCACGTCAAACCGCATTGACTACTGGGGGCTGGGAATGCTGGTCACCGGCATCGCCGCGCTCCAGGTTATGTTTGACAAAGGACAGGAAGAAGACTGGTTCGGGTCGAACTTTATCGTGACCCTGGCCGTGATTGCGGCGGGTCTGCCTCACGGTTTTCATCTTCTTGGAACTGCGCAGCCGGGACCCCATCGTACGGTTCCGTTTGTTGAAGCACCGAACCTTTGCGGTGGGCGTTGCGCTTTCCGCCGTGATGGGAATTGTGCTCTTCGGCAGCACCGTCCTTCTCCCCTTGTTCATGCAGGAATTGCTGGGGTTTCCCGCCGTCACGGCCGGCGTGTGGAACACCCCCCGAGGCCTGGCGACCATGGCCTTTATGCCGCTGGCCGGAATTCTGATCAGCCGCCGCTGGGATATGCGCAGGATGCTCTTCTTTGGGGCCCTCACCGCCGCCGCCGGGCTGTACGGGTTCTCCCTGCTGAATCTCAGCGCTGGTCCGTGGAACTTTGTTCTGCCTGAGGCCGTCATGGGACTCGGCTTTTCATTTATTTTTGTTCCTCTGGCCACCATTACGGTCGATCCCATCCCCGCAGAGCAGATGGGATACGCCACCAGCATCATCGCCCTGATGCGCAACCTTGGCGGCGGCCTGGGGATTTCCGCCGTCACCACCATGCTGGCGCGCCGTGAACAGTTCCACCAGGACAGACTGGCGTCGCACATCACCCCTTACAGCCCGCTGACGGCGACGGCGCTGACAGGACTCCACCAGAGGCTGGTCCAAAATGGCAGGACCTTCCCGGGGGCCGGGCGATCCGCTTTGCACCTGCTCTATGGCATGCTGCTGAAGCAGGCAACAGTTTTAAGCTACCTCGACGCTTTTCGCGTGCTCGCACTTCTTTTCGTGGTGGTTTCACCCTTCGTCTGGCTGATGCGAAAGCCCGCGCCTCCCTCCGGGCAGGCCGTGGATAGCCGGGAATGAAGCCCGGGATATCAACCGGCGTCACGCCGTTTGCTGGTGTAACTCTGCAATGCAGGCTTGTGGCCCTGCCCTGCCTTTACCGCCGTGGGGCGGCATCAGGGATGATGCGAGATTTTCTTTTCAGCATTTTTCATGCCTAAGTGTTATACTGAAAGGGCTTGATCAGTTTTTGTGACCGAATACCATTGAACCCTAAAGGCCACAGGATCTCCGATTTTGTGGCGTTTCTTGTTTTTGGAGAGTGGTTGCGAGAGCAGAACAAGTTAATTTCAATGCAACAAAGGAACAGTAGAACACTTATGGACAAAGAACAAGGAACAGTAAAATGGTTCAATGACTCGAAGGGCTATGGATTTATCCAGCGCGCATCGGGTGATGATGTTTTTGTGCACCATTCCGCCATCCAGGCGGAAGGGTTCAAGTCGCTAGCCGAAGGTGAGGCCGTGGAATTTGAGGTCACCAAGGGCCCCAAGGGGCTGCAGGCAGCGAACGTAACAAAACTCTAAAAGGAACCTTCGTTTTAGGCCCGCGTCCGGCAGGGCCTGCCGGACGCGGGCTGAAACCCTCCAGCAGGGCACCCCAATGTCCATGCAAATTCAATATCTTGGGTTCGAGCTCAGGGCGAGTGGCAGAGAATACTCCTACCGTGTCGTCAATCCCAAAGAAGGGGACCGCGAGTTCGTTCTGAGTATTTCCAACCGTGCCTTTTCAGAGCACCACTTTCCCTATCAGGACGCTGCCGGACTCTGCTATCGGAAATTGCAAAGGGCGCTGCACGTGGAAAGCCCTGAGAATCCTATCCCTCGCCGCGCCGCGTTATCCGATCAGGAACTCGACGAGTACATGGTGAACCGCCGCCCGGTCAGAAAGCGAACCTGGTAGGTCGCGGCAAGGCCGGATCACCCTCAAGTTTTTCCGCTCAGTATCGAAAGCCATCCGATAATCTCAATTGAACCACCCTGTACCGGCCTCAAGTCCTTTGGGCTGGTGCGCAGCAGTGTGATATTTATCACGTCAGTGGGTGAGTACGCTCACTGAAAGTTTGCGCGCTGGGGTCTACTTTGAAATGGAAGGTAGGCGCTGGCTTCAGGCAGGGTTCGCAGCGTGTTTTCTCCTTCGGTTGGCCCCGTGACGGCGCACCAGCGCCACCGGTTGTGTGAAAGGAGCATGACCATGGCGGGCAAGCATTTAGCTGTAAAGTCCGAAGAACATCTTACTCCCTTCCAGGTCACGGAATTCCAGAAAATCTTTGATCGCATGCGTGAAATGCACGACCTGATTTCGCGCCGTGCATTCGAGTTGTTTGAGAAGGGAGGCAGGAATTTCGGCCGCGACCTCGATCACTGGTTCAAGGCGGAGTCGGAGTTGCTGCATCCGGTCAGCATCAGTATTGAGGAGACCGGGGAAGACCTCAAAGTGCAGGCGGAAGTTCCGGGATTTAAGGCGGAGGAATTGGAGGTCAGCGTTGAACCGCACCGCCTGACCATCGCCGGCAAGCGGGAAACTGAAAAGGAAAAAAAGAAGAAGGGAAAGACGGTTTATTCCGAACGCAGCGCGGAAAGGATGTTGCGCGTTGTCGAGCTGCCGGTCGAAGTGAACACGGAAGCGGTCGGAGCCGTGCTGAAGGACGGAGTGCTGGAATTTACGATGCCGAAAGCGGCTCCAGCAAAGAAGATCGCCCTCGAGAAACATGCAGCCTGAGACCCGTTCGGAGGCGCCTGGCGGGAAGGGGGTGTGCAATCCCCGAAGGCGGGGAAAAAGGCTGCCCGCTTCCTTCCCGCCGGCGGAAGCACCAGTACGGCAGCAGGACTGCGAGGAAGAGGAGGCCGAAATGAAAGGCAAGCCAACCTGGAAACCCGCCGGCCTATCCGCAAATAAATGGCAAAAGCCGGGACCCCGTCGGCGTCCGGATCAGTCGCCATCGCCAATGCGGCCGGCCCCAAGACCCTTCGAGGGACCTTCCCGATTCAGGCAGGCTCCCTCGAAACGGAAACCCTGAGGCTCTCTCGCGGAGCTGGTTCTAACAGCAAGGGAAGGAGGATGGGATGTCAATGTCTCAACGATTGCAGGAATTCCTGGATTCCAAAAATGTCCGCTTTGAATTGCTTCCTCACTACCCGGCGTTCCCTGCCCAGAAGACGGCGCAATCGCTGCATGTTTCCGGCAAGCACTTTGCCAAGTCGGTGATTCTGCATGCAGACGGGCGCCTGGTGATGGCGGTTCTCCCCGCGTCGCACCGGTTGAACCTCCATGACCTCAGGCAGGAACTCGAAGTCAGGCAGCTTGAGATGGCGCCGGAGAGCGAGGTGGAAAAGATCTGTGTGGATTGCGAACTGGGCGCTTTCCCTCCGTTCGGACACTTCTATGGCATGGAAACCTGGGCGGACCGTGCGCTCAGCAATTCGGAGGAGATTGTGTTCAACGCCGGCACGCACACAGAAGCCATCCGCATGAAGTACGCCGACTATGCTGAACTCGAAAATCCCCTGATGGCAAGCTTTGCCGACCCGGAATCACTGGCAGCTTGACTGCAGCCGGCTGAAATGTGAGACCTGAAAGACGGCCCCAGTGGCCGTCTTTTTTTGAAAGTTCAACTCCTGCTTTGGTCTTATGCGAAGAGGGGATTCAGCAGTGACGGGAACGGCCCTCGAATAACCGTGGGCGCCTGGCCCTCCAGGAGTTTCACCAGAAACAAAAAAGGGCGTTTTATCGCCGCCCTTTTTTGAGTTCCGTTCTTTTATCGGAGACCCGTGATCGGGCCTCAGAAGAGTTCCCTATAGTTAGGGAGCCGCTCACCCAAAACTGCCGGGCAACTTTGGCTATCTCTCCGTCCTGCCCGCTACGGCCCGGATCCTGGCCGTCCTGCCGTCAGGTTCAACGGGTCTCCGAAGCCCAGTCTGTTTCCCGCACTACCCTCCACTTATTTAGATGCGCCACTCGCCCCGGAGGTTAACCTTCCTGATTCTGATTTTACGGCCCCGGCCAGCGAAATAGGTTCCTTTACAAAGACCAGGTGCCCAATGCCGGCAAGCAGCGCGACCCCGGCGGCCACCAGCAGCGCCGATTGGAAGGACCCTGTTGCCTGGACCATGTATCCGGTGACCGTGGGGGCCAGTGTGCCGCCGAGGTACCCGCCGAAATTCTGGATGGAACCCAGCGAGGCGGCATAATTTCGCGGTGCTGCGACCGTGGCCATGGCCCAGGCGGAGGTGCTGCCGGCCATGATGAGAAACATGGAAATGGAAATGTAGACTACCGCCCACAGACTGCTGGAACTGTAGGCGGCCAGCACGGTGCACAGGACCACTCCAGCCAACGAGCAGACCAGGGGAATCTTGCAACTGTTGATGGTAGAAAAACCGCGCCGTGAAAGCGCGTCGCAAACACGGCCTGCGATCACGCTGCCCACCACCCCGCCAGTGAAGGGAATGGCGGCGATCCAGCCGGTCCTGGCAATGCTGAGGTGCCATTGGATTTCCAGGTACTGGGGCAGCCAGGCAAAGTAGAGCCAGGACATGTAGACGATGCCAAAAAATCCGCAGACCATTCCCCAGGTTGTGCTGAACCCGAACAGCCGACCCCAGTGCCGCCACGCCATGGGCTGTGTTTCACGCCCCGCGCTGGAAAGATATTGGAGTTCCGCGTCTGTCAGGGGCAGATGTCTGGGGTCGCGATGCAGGCTGTAGAAGGCGAAGGCGACCGCCAGTCCCACCAGCCCCATGGTGACGAACATCCAGCGCCAGCCGAGATGGATCATGAGAATGGTGAGTAGCGGGGCGGAAATAGCCGTTCCCAGGCTGCTCGAGCAATTCCAGATGCCGGTGGCCAGGCCCCGGTCGCGCGGAGCAAACCAGTCCGTCACGATGCGGGCGCAGCTTGGATACTGCGGCGATTCGCCCACGCCCAGCAAACCGCGCACAGCCAGAAACTGCCGGAAACTGGAGACCATTCCGCCCAGCACCTGGGCGAATGACCAGAGGGCCAGCCCGGCAGTAAGCACCAGGCGCGCGCCCAGGTGGTCGACCACGGCCCCCGCCGGCAACTGGCAGAATGCGTAAACCAGCAAAAAAGCCGAGAGCAGAACGCCGCTGTGAGCAATCGAAATGCCCAGGTCGTGCCGGATGAGCGGCAGACCCACCGCCAGGCTGGCCCGGTCAACGTAATTGATCACCCCGCTGAAAATCAAAAGGACCAGAGCCGTTTTTTGAATGCGCCGGACGCGGGCCGATGCGGCAGGGAGCGCCGAATGGGCTCCGCCGCGCGGAAATCCCGGGTTTTGGTCAAGGCCAATGGGCGGCATCGTGAACAGACTTGAGAGTATGTGGCCTTATCCTGTATAAAACAATACCAACAGTCAAAAACTAAACAGCCGGTTCGCAGGTTCTTATCATCGCTGCGTTGTTTGGACCTGAAGAAACCAACCACAGTAAAGAGTGCTGCCGCCAGGTTCCACAACCCCTGTCCCGCCCCGGCCGGCCTGATATAGTTAAAGAGTGTGCAAATCAGCCCGCGCGATGCGTGGGGCGGCGCGCCTGAGTATATGTCATGATCCAACTTTCTACAGCCGGAAAGCAGTTTGGCCCCAAGGTCCTGTTCGAGGGCCTCGACTGGCTTCTGACGCCGGGCGACCGCATCGGCCTGGTGGGCGGAAACGGCACCGGCAAGACGACCTTGCTGAAGGTGCTGGCGGGGCTTGAGGCGCTGGATGACGGAAGCCTCTCCACGGCCAAGGGCATCACCCGGGGATACCTGCCGCAGGACGGCCTCGCCTTCGCCGGCCACAGCGTGCTTGAGGAGTGCCTTTCGGTGTTCGGGGACCTGCTCGACATGGAAAAGGAGCTGGAGTCGCTCATGCATCGCATGGCGGAGCTTGACCCCGAGGGGGAAGAATACGCGCAAGTGGCGGAGCGCTACCACGCGCTGGAGACGGAGTTCCAGCATCGCGACGGCTATTCACTGGAGGCGCAAGCGGGCGCCGTGCTCAACGGCCTGGGATTTTCGCGCGAGGACCAGGCGCGTCCAACCACGGAATTTTCAGGCGGCTGGCAGATGCGCATTGCGCTGGCCAGGCTGCTGCTGACGAAGCCCAACTTGCTGCTGCTCGACGAGCCCACCAATCACCTCGATCTCGAAGCGCGCAACTGGCTGGAACAGTACCTTGGAAGCTACCCCCACGCTTTTGTCCTGGTGTCGCACGACCGCTATTTTCTCGACGTGGCGGTGAACAAGATTGTTGAAATCTGGAACCGGCGCGCCTGGTTTTACACCGGCAACTACGACCGCTATCTCACCCAGAAAGAAGAGCGCAAAGCCCAGCTGGAATCGGCTTACAGAAACCAGCGGGAACGCATCCACCATCTGGAAGTGTTCATCAACCGCTTCCGCTATCAGGCCACCAAGGCGCGGCAGGTGCAGAGCCGCATCAAAGAGCTGGAAAAGATCGAACGGATCGAGCTGCCGCCCGAAGAAAAAACCATTCATTTCTCGTTTCCGCAGCCGCCGCCCAGCGGGCGCATGGTGGCGGAGTTCAAAGGCGTGGCCAAGAGCTATGGCGCCAAGCAGGTGTTTGCGGGCGTGGATTTTGTCATCAACCGCGGCGACCGCGTGGCCCTGGTGGGCGTGAACGGCGCCGGGAAATCAACCTTGATCAAGCTGCTGGCCGGCGCGGAACCGGTGACGGCAGGCGACACCCGACTGGGCCACAATGTGGAAGCGGACTACTTTGCCCAGGACCAGTACAAGGCGCTCGACCCGGAGGCCCGCCTCATCGATGACATCGGCACCGTGGCGCCGGCGGCGCTGAGCGGCCAGACGCAGCTGCGGTCGCTGCTGGGAAGTTTTCTGTTTTCCGACGACGAAGTGTTCAAGCGCATCAAGGTGCTTTCCGGCGGAGAGCGCAACCGCTACGCCCTGGCGCGCATGCTGCTGCGCCCTGCGAATTTCCTGCTGCTCGATGAGCCCACCAATCACCTGGACCTGCGGGCCAAAGACGTGCTGCTGGAAGCGTTGCAAAAATACAGCGGCACGGTGGTGTTCGTTTCGCACGACCGCTACTTTATCGACAGGCTGGCCACGCGCGTTTTCGAAATCGGCGGTGGCGAAGTCCACGACTACCCCGGCAATTATGAGGATTATCTCTGGCAGAAAGAGGGGCGCGCTACCCGCCTGGATGAGCCGGAACCTGAACCGGCGACAGCCGCGCCCGTCAGCGGCAATGGCCATCCCACGGAGCCGGAGGAGCAACCCAAAAAACTCAATCCGATTCTGCTGCGGCGCATGCAGGACCGCGGGGAAGAGCTTGAAGAGGCGATTGCGCGGGCGGAAGCGGAAATTACTTCCTGCGAGCTGGAACTCGCCGACTTCAGGAGCGCCGAGGAATCCATTCGCCTTTCCAAACGGATCGACGAACTGCGCCACGGCATCAGGGAAATGACCCGCGAGTGGGAAGAGATCGAGCTGGCCCTCGGTGAATCCTCCGGGCAGCGCTGAACCCTGGGAAGAGTGGAACGCCCGCGGAGACAAGTCTCTTCCGCTCCGCGAAGCCCTCCCGGCCCATCGGGCCGCCGGCCACCTACTGTTCCAGGGAGAAGCTCACATCAATTTCCGTCTCCACCTCCACGGGATTGCCATTTAAGAGTGTCGGTTGATATCGCCATCCTTGGACGGCTTCCAGCGCGGCTTTTACCAGAAGCGGGTGGCCGCTGATAACCTTCAGCCCCTTGATCGTGCCGTCTGCGGCAATCAGGGCTTCCAGCTGCACGGTGCCTTGAATCCGGGCCATTCTGGCAAGCTGAGGATAGTCTGGCTTGGGACCGTAGATGAGCCGGGCTGCTTCCACGTCCCCGCCCCGCCGAATGCGTTTGATCGTCTTAGGTTTCGCCGGGGGCGGCGCTGCGGGTATGCGAATCAGGCTGTTGATCACTCCGTCCGATTGTCCGCCGGGCAGGACGCCCACGCTTCCCACCACTCCGATGCTGCCGGAAGGCGGAGTGGGTTGATGCTTGAATGTGGCTATGGTTTTGGGAATGACGACTGGCGCCTTCTCCAGGTCCTCGATGGTCACCTTTTGTGCGACGTTCCTGGGGGGAGCAGCGGCGGGCGGAGGGGCCGCCGGGGGCGGCGCGGGCATCGGCATGAAAGAGAGCGAGGCTTTGGGCAACGCCTGCGCGCGAACCAGCGGAACAATCACCATCACCCCGATTGCCATCACCTCGATCATATAGGCCATTGGAAACGTGGCGCGCTTCCAGTTGTTGGTTTTTGCCGCGGTATAGACCAGGTAGGCGAAAAAGCCGATGGCATTCAACAGCAACGTCAGCGACATCCACGGCCAAGTGCGCAGCCCCGAATGCCGCGAGTCTGCGTACACATACACCAGCATCAGCGCGGAAAAGAAAGACGCCGCCGCCAGAACCAACGACTGCGTTGCCAGCACTCTGGCCGTCAGCGACTCCACCAGCGGCAGTCCGAACCAGCCCAGGCAGAAGCCTGCCACAGCCGCAGCCGCCGTCGTCAGCCAGTGCCGCCCCTTCAACACTGATTCCCGGGTCGGCGATGAATCGAGCAGTGTATCACTGAGCATTTCTCCACCTCCCTCACCGCGCATCGAGCCTGCGTCGCGGTGTCGACGATGTGTGTGACCAAACGTCATGCCGCGGACGATCAAAGGCAGGTGCGCGACGGCGTTCCCGTTCACCCCTCCGCGCACAGGGCGCACTTCACCCTGCGCGTGCCGCCCGCGGTTTCCTCAAAACGTCCCGCACCGCCGGGGTCACCGGCAATCAAACATCACTTTCCTGGCTAGCCAATCGATCTTCGGTTTGCGAAAAGGGCCTTATCGCTACTGCTCTTTCCCCTTGCTGAATATATAGACACCACAGCCCCGCGCGAAGTTCCAGAAATGTTCTTGTTTGACGCTGGGCCGTTAAGCACGGTGAATGAGGGAAAGGGTTGCGGGATAATCCGCCGCGTGCAAAACTCTTTCTTGTCCGCTCACATCAGTTGGAGAAGCCAATCAGTTTACAACCGGAAGTCTTTACTTCTGACGGGCTTGAAATGTTCGCCTCCGGCACTCTGGGAAGGTAGGGAAATAGATGAAGGTCACCATTAAAGTTGCCAGGCTGCACCCAAACGCCACGCTGCCGCGCTACGCCCATTCCGGGCCTTTTGGCGACCTTGCCGCCGATCTCTATGCGGCCGAGGCCGTCATGCTGGCCGGCGGCGAAACCCGCGCAGTCGCCACGGGATTGGCTTTCGAGTTTCCTGCTGAATTTGGCGCACTGGTCCAGGACCGCTCGGGCCTGGCGCTCAAAGGCATCTCCACGCTGGCTGGCGTCATCGATCCCGGCTATCGCGGCGAACTCAAAGTGGTGGTCACCAACCTGGGCCACCGGCCGTTTGAAATCAATCCGGGCGACCGCATCGCCCAGCTCCGCATCGTCCGCCGGATTGAAGCCGAGTTCACCGAGGCCGAGTCGCTCGCTGAAACCCAGCGCAACGCCCGCGGCTTCGGCAGCACCGGCAAGTGAGGCTGCCTGCGTCTCTCCGGTTTTTGCAGTTGGTGCGCCGGGGCTTCGGCCCGGCATGTGCCGCCCTGCAGGGTGGCGCTACAAAAAACCCCTCACCCGGTCGCTGTGCGCCCACCCTGTCCCCTCGGAGAAGGTTCATCATTCCTGGGGACTGCACGTCACGGCACGGATGAATCCGTGCCCTTTCGCAAGAGCCCACCTTCTCCCTACGGAGAGGGCGACGCCGCGGGAGACATTCAATTCCAGATTCAAAATTCAAGAGCAGAAGACGGGAGTCAGAAGCCAGCAGTGAGGAGGGAAAGCGAAAGTTGAAAGCCGAGAGCTGATAGCTGACGGCTGACAACTGAACGCTGCGGAGCCGTTACAGGGTGCGGCGGAAGAGCAGGGTGGCGCAGGTCATCATGATGACGGTGAAGACGGTGAGATAGAGAAGGTCGAAGGAGATGGCGCCGAAGCCGGTGTTTTTGAGAAACAGGGTTTTGAAAGCGTGGACGGCGTAGGTGAAGGGATCGACGACGGTGATGGCCTTCATCCAGGGTGGGAAAGCCTGGATGGGATAGACGGCGCCCGAGGGAAAGAAGAGCAGGGTGTTGAGCACGCCGAAGATGGCGCGCGGCACCAGCGGGTCGCTGATGCGCACCATCATCAGAAACATCATGCTGATGAGCGCCATGGAGCTGACCACGATGACGACGATGAGCCGCAGGATGCGTAGCGGATCGAAGGGATGGGGAATGCCGGCCAGCAGCGCCCCGAGAGTGCTGAGGAGGAAGCCCGCCAGGATGGCTTTGCTGGCGCCGGAAAGCGTGAAGCCCATGATCAGCTCAAACTTGGTGATGGGCGTGACCAGGTAGCCCTCATGCAGGCCGCGCGCCTTGTCGTCAATAAAGATGATGCCGCCGCCGATCATGGCGGAAACAAAGATGGCCAGCACCACGCTGCCGGCCAGCAGGTATTGGATGTAAGGCACGTAAGGGTAAAGCTCCACCACCTGGAGGGTGGCGCCGCCGGGCACGCGCGGCTGCACCTGGGGCTGGTTGTAGGCGCTGACCAGGCCGGTGAGAACGCCTTCCATGGCGCTGGTGACAAAGTTGTCGGTGTTGTCTTCAATCAGGGCGATCTGCGGGGCGTGCTGCTCCAGAACGTTGCGCGAAAAGTTGGGCGGGATTTCCAGCAGGGCGTTGATGCGTCCCTGTTTGAGATCGACGAGCGCCTGGCGGGGATCGTTGTAATTGACCGTGGTGAAGGTGCGCGCGTTGGCGGCAATGGGTCCGAACATCTCGCGCAGGCGGACGGTCTGCAGGCCGTGGTCCTGGTTGACCACGCCCACCGTCAGGTTCTTGATCTTGCCGCCAAAGGCGTAGCCCAGCACGACGAGCTGCACCAGGGGAAAAATCAGCGAGGCCATCATCAACGCAGGGCTGCGGAAGAATTTCAATAGGTCGCGTTGGATGATGGCTGCGATGCGGTTCATAAGTTTCCCGGCCCGGGCCGCCCCGCCCCGCCGCTATCGCGGAGGCATCAGGCTGGTTTCGTGGGAGCCTGTCTGAAGCTCGTCGCGAAGCTGCCTGCCCGTGTAGTGAGTAAAGACGTCGTCCAGCGTGGTGCTCTGCACGGCCAGCGATGCAACTTCAATGCCCGCGCGCCGCGCCGCTTCTATCAGTTCAATGGTGGTGCGGGGCCCGTTGTGCGAAGCGATGCGAAAAATGTGGTCGTGCTCGACCACGCTTTCAACGTGCGGCAGACCCTTCAGCGTTTCGGGCCAGCCTTCCGGAACGGTTGAAAAGCTGACTTCCAGAAAACTCGCCGCCGGAATGGAGGCCTTCAGCTTCATCGGCGAATCCAGCGCCACCAGCTTGCCGTGATCCACAATGGCGATGCGGCCGCACAGGCGGTCGGCTTCATCCATGTAGTGTGTGGTCAGCAGGATGGTCAGGTCGCGCTGCTTCTTGATGTTGACCAGCATCTCCCACACGGCAATGCGCGAAGTGGGATCGAGGCCCGTGGTGGGCTCATCCAGAAAAAAGATTTTGGGCTGGTGCACCAGGCCGCGCGCAATCTCCAGCCGGCGCCGCATGCCGCCGGAAAGGTTCTTGACGGGATTCCGCGCCCACTTTTCCAGCTCCACCGCGCGCAGCAGGTCCATGATGATTTGCGGGCGGCGGGCGCGCGGCACGCCGTAGAGCTTGGCAAAGATATTCATGTTTTCTTCCGCGCTCAGGTCGAGGTCGGAGGTCATGGCCTGCGGTATAACGCCGATGCAGTGCCGCACCTGGTTCTGCTGGCGGACCACGTCAAAGCCGTTCACCAGCGCCGTGCCTTCGGTGGGCGGAATCAGCGTGGTGAGCATGCGGATCAGGGTGGACTTGCCGGCGCCGTTGGGGCCCAGCAGGCCGAAGATTTCGCCTTCCCGCACGCTGAAGCTGAGCGCGTCAACGGCCGTAAATCCGTTGAAGCGCTTGGTGAGCTTTTCAACTTCAATGGCTGCCATCGCACAATTCCTTAGCAGGATGTTGAAAACGGCTGTAGCGGCGGCTTTACGCCGCCAACCCGCATTGACAACATTGACCTTTTGGCGGGGTGAACCCGCCGCTACGCCCTCTCTGCGGGATATTTCAACAGCCTGTTAACATCGCGCAGAAACGTTTCCCGCCGGGCGGCGCCTACTGCCCGTCGTTGATGGGCACCGTCACAAAGGCCGTGAGCCCCGGCGCGAGTTTGCGGTCCTTGTTGTCCACGCGCAATCGGATCTGGAAAGTTTTGATGTCGCGCTTAGTGCGGCTGACGTCGCGCTGCGTGGCGTACTCGGCGTCAACGCCGCGCAAATAGACGGTGCCGGTGCGCTCGATGCCGCCTGGGAAGCGCACGGGCATTCGCTCGCCGATGCGGATGAGATGAAGGTCGGTTTCCGGCACGTCGGCCCGCACCCAGAGCTTGTCGGGATCGTAAAGCACCACGATGGGTTGGGCGGGATTCACCACCTCACCCGTCAGCGCCGCCCGCAGCGTCACCAGCCCGTTGATGGGCGAGCGGATTTCCGTGTAGCCGAGGCGCGCCCGGGCGGCCTGGTCCTGGGCGCGCGCCGCCGCAAACTGGTGCTGGTTGGAGGCGAGCTGGCGCTGCCGCATGGCGTCCTGCTGGGCGTTGGAGCGGGCCAGCGCCACCGCCGCGCCGGCCGACTGCACCTGCTTTTCGAGCGATTCGACGCTCGCCTGCGCGGCCTGCAGAGTGGCCTCAGCCTGGTCCTGCTGCTGCGCGGAAACAATCTGCTGCCGGTAGAGTCCTTCGGTGCGTTTCGAGTTCTGACGGGCAAGCTCAAGATTGGCCTGGGCCTGCTTCAACTGCGCACGGGTGGAGGAGAGGTTGGCCTCCGCCTGGTTAATCTGGTCGCGCGTCTGCAGTTCCTGAAACTTCAGCGAGGCGCGCGCCGCTGCCACCTGGGCGCCGGCGCTCTGCATCGACGAAGCGTAAAACGACTGGTCGGCCTCAAGCTCCCGGGGAACAATGGTGGCCAGCAGTTGCCCCTGGGTGACCGTGTCGCCCTCATCCACCAGCACCTGCTGCAGGCGGCCGGCAATCTGCGAGCTGACGGAGACGGCGTCCGCGTCCACCAGACCCGTGAGCACCATGCCCTGCGAGGACGGTCGCGTGAGGACAAACACGGCCACGCTCCCCAGCACCACCAGACTCAGAATCACCAGGAAAAGTTTGCGGGTCATTGGGAACCTGCCCTGCGATCTGTGAAAAGCGCCCGGCGCGCAAAATTGAGGACTTCCTTCTTCCTCCTGGCCAGTTGCGATTTGCGGTAAGGATCGCTAATGATGCCGGCCGCCTTCAGCATAGGCGCGGCGGAAAAATAAAAGACCGTCAGCGCCACCAGCGAGATGGCCGTGTGCGCGCTGTCAGAGGCACAAAGTTCGCCGCTGCGGATGCCCTGGGCGATGACCGACTGAAACTTTTTTGCCACCGGCGCGAAATACTTCTGGCGGATGCGCATGAAGGGGCGCGAGTCCGCCATCATGAACCGCTGGAAGAGCCGGGGATAGTCCGTGCGCGCGGCGATGAAATCAAAGTGCATGCTCACGTAGTCGAGCACCTTGTCCTGCACACTCCTGCCGCTGCCGAGAAGCTCCAGGGCCTGGCTTGAGAACTCCTTCATGTGCCGCTCGACGATGGCCAGGTGGAGCGCATCCTTGCTTTTGAAGTAGTAGTAGATGAGGGCCTTGTTGACGCCGGCGGCGCGGGCGATGGCGTCGATGCGCGCGCCCTCCAGCCCGCGCTCGGCAAAGATGTGTTCGGCGGCGTTCAGGATGACGGCGCGGGTGTCCGGAGTTTGAGATGCGCCTTGGGCCGGGGCCTTTCTTGCCATGAAGAAACCCTTTTAACTATCTGGTTAGTTAGATAGCACAGAGGCGGGGGCGATGTCAAGGCGGGCCGGCGCCGGGCGGGGCGCACGCCCATTTGGCGATTGAATGATTTTCGATTGGGTGATTGGGAAAGCGAAGGTGTTTGCAGCGCCGGGCTTCAGCCTGGCATTCCTGCTTTCTCTTGCGGGGTCTCCCCACAGCCGGTTTTCCGTAGGGGGCTTTGCCCTCCCGTTGCCGCGCCAGTGAGAGCGTGGAAGCGCATCCTCCCTGATTGCTGCCTTCTGCCCTCCGTCAGAATGGGCCGCCGGTTTTTCAGGCCCTCTCCCGCCGTCATTTTGATGTGGTTCCCTGCACACCCGGGAGTATACTGCTCGAACCGGGGGTGCCAGCCTGGAGTCCCCGGATAAATCGTGCCGGGAGATTTCATCATGCGAAAAGCCCTTCTCGGCCTGCTGTTGATCTCAATTCTGATTTCAGGAGCGTTCACGTCGCTGGCCCAAAAGCCGCTGACGATGGACGAGGTTAACAGTCTGGTCACCAGCAAGCGCACGAGCAAGCAGGTCATAGAGACCATTCAGCAGCGTGGCGTGGGTTTCGTTGTTACGCGGGAATACATCGAAAAGCTGAAGCTGAAAGGCGCAAAGGAGAGCGTCCTCACCGCTCTTTGCCTCGCGGCCACGGGTCCCTTAACCATGGACGAGCTGATCGTTCTTGTGAAAAGCGGAATGGCGGACCAATCATTAGCCGCGCTGGTAGAAAGACGCCATCTCGCCTTCAAGCCCTCGGACGATGAGCTTGACCAACTGCGCGGACTTGGGGCCGGAGACCGGTTGGATACGGCCCTGATGAATTCCAAAGTGGTTGCAGGAAGTCTGGTGAATGGCAAGCTGAAGGGGGCGCCGGGCGGCGCACTCCAAGCCGGCGCGTTCCAGAATGTGGCGGGAGATAAATTCACTGCGCCGAGCCTCGTTTACCACCCTACTCCGCATTACACAAAAGAGGCGCGCCAGGCCAAAGTATCAGGCACTGTGTATTTGAGAATCGTCATCAACGACAAGGGCGAGGTGACCGATGCCAAGGTCACAAAAGGGCTGGGATACGGTCTGGACGAAAGCGCGCTGAAAACCGTCAGGTCGTGGAAATTTGAACCCGCCCGGCGCAATGGGACTCCCGTCACCGTGGCCGTGATGATAGAGGTCGACTTTGTCTTCGATGCAGAGCACTACCCCGGTGTTCAGTAGCGCCCCACCCCGCGCCGCCCTGCGGGATCGTGCTGATCCATCGGGGCGACAGCAGTCTAAGAAATCTCTGCGAATGTTGCTACAGGGCATCTCGGGTACGGGCCATGGCTTCAATGAACTGCGGTAGCTCGCCCAATCCTCCTAGTACCAGCGGAACCAGAAACATGTTCGACGGCGCGAGGAAAGTACGGAAATGCGATTGCAGGATATGGATTGGCTTCTCCTTGACGGTACCGCGGCCACCGAGACCGACCTTCTTTATGTGACAAACTTTCCAGCCCAGTTTGTTTGGGTTCGGCACCGAAACCTTGCTGCACAGGTACCGGGAACGGGCCTTCATTTGGCGATCTACAACCATCGAAATGGGAATTTTATCCCGGCCAAGGAAGCTTAGAATATCCTCAATGGAAGGCTTTTCTCTTGCGTACGCAAGCATGTAACTCCACGACGCTGGGCTGTTGTCGGTCAGGACCAGTTCGCGCCCCGTCGCGTGACGGATGGCTTCCCCACGCGCTACGTTTTTCTCCCTTTTCCGAATGAGGAGTGGAAGCTTCGAATCGGTGCTCCAGGAACTTATTAGCTTGTCCCAGTAGCGTACGGTCTGAGGGTCAAGGTGTGGACAATCTGCGTGGCGCGCCCAAAGACGGGCAAGGTTTACCAATTCCCCGACGAGATCGTCGGGCAACGGATTCGGACAGGGCATCAGCGTTCGCATTGTTTATGACCGAACCTTGAATTCAAGTCCTTTTCCCCAATGAGAGGCAGGCAGCAGCCGACCACCCATTCATCCCTAACCGTGCAGCAAAATGCGCGGGTTGCGCTTGGCGATTTCGAGCAATCGAAGGGCTGAGCTTTGTGGGCGGCGGAGGCCCTGCTCCCAGCTTTGCACCGTCTTCGGACTGACGCACAGGAAGCGGGCAAACACGGCCTGGCTGGCGTGCAGACTGGTCCGAATCCGGCGGATCTCAGCCGGCTTCATGGGATTTGGCGCTGAAGGGACCCGGTTGACGCGCAAGTCCACCTTTTCACCGCGCTCCCGGGCAGCTGCGTCGGTGAGCGCCTGGCGCACATCCCCAAAGATTTTGACCTTAAGTTTCTTTGCCATACTTCTCTCCCGGCAATTACTTTAATGTCGCTACGCGGTGAATGCCACAACGTAGGATATGCCACAGAGTAGGAGTCCGTCAAGCGCTTTGAGCGGTGGGGTCCGATTCGTAGACTCCGGTGGAATCTATCGACTCCAAGAACCGGACAATGCGCAGCTACAGAAAACACCCCCCACCCGCCCCGGCTCTACGGGGCACCCTCTCCCCAAGGTAGAGGGTTTTGAATTGTTTTGGGGATCGTCCTGGTTCGGCACGGATGAATCCGTGCCCTTTCGCGTAAAGAGCCTCCGCTCCCCAATTCCAACTACCAGAACGCTACAGCGGGAGGGCTCCGCCCCATAAGCGCTAACTTAATGGTTGTATGGTTCCGGGGCTTATCGTACACTGGTCGGCATGGAAAATGCCTTGGAGGAGAACTGGCGGGTAGTTCGAAGCCTTTTACCGGAGG